>Ga0207866_1000027_pt1 | contig 222265 bp, 179 predicted proteins | sample HigsolmetaAR203D_FD_184835 | JGI IMG/M metagenome (GOLD analysis project Ga0207866, IMG submission 184835) | Ionic liquid and high solid enriched microbial communities from the Joint BioEnergy Institute, USA - AR20-3-D (SPAdes) (version 2) ... | reverse complement strand
GTTCGATTCATCCCTGGCCATAACGGCATTTCGACCTGTAAAAATCAGGTCTTCTTTGGGTTGTGCAAAAAAACGCAGGATCACATCAGAACGTAAGAAGACTTAAAAGCCCGGCTCCAAAAACGCATTGAAACAGGCATTCCGTAGTGCGATGGCGGGTTATCCACAGGCCTGAGTTATCCACATTCCGATTTCATGTTGAATGTTCTCCTAACGAACCGTTCAGCCGATCCGGCAATGTTCGACTTTCACCGCGAGCCCACGCATTCAGGCAAGTATCTTTTTTTTCGATGCATTCCCCAATTCGTTCCAAATCGTTCTTGACAAGTAAGGTTTGTCGGAATAAACTTCATCTAGAAGGTTTATCGGAATAAACCTGCAAGGAGGAGAAGCATTTGAACCAGTATAAACTGTTTGATGCCGAATTCAAGTTTGTCAACATCATATGGGAGCATGAACCGATCAACTCCACGGAATTGTCCAAGATATGCCTCGAACGTCTGGGATGGAAAAAATCGACCACCTTCAATATGATCCGAAAATTGGCCGAACGCGGCATTTTGAAAAATGAACACGCTACGGTTACGACGCTGGTGACGCGGGAGCAAGTGCAAAAATATGAAAGCGAGACGCTGCTGGAGAAAGCTTTCGGCGGTTCCCTCCCCATGTTCCTCGCAACGTTTCTGAAAGACAGGAAGCTGACGAAGAAAGAAGCCGAAGAACTCAAGAAAATGATTGAGGAGGCGACGCAATGAGCAGCCTGTTTGCCTCTATTTTGAATATGAGCCTCACCGCAAGCTATGTGGCGCTCATTGTGATGCTGATCCGCCTCGTATTAAGAAAAGTGCGGGCACCTTTGATTTTTTCCTATGCGCTTTGGCTGCCGGTGTTGATCCGTCTCGTTTTTCCGTTTTCGTTTGAAGGCCCGCTCAGTTTAATCCCCGGCCATTTCGTTCCCGGCTATTTCCAAGCCGCTTCTCATCCGGCGGCGCAATCCGAAAGCGCGGGCATTTCAGAAAAAGGGGTCTCGGACATGGACCGCGGCGCTGTCGCTGCCGGTGATGCCGTTTCATCCGTTCCGACGCTCATTCGCACCGCCGAACCTGTTTCATCCGCGCCGTCCGCGCTCGACCTGGCCGCATTCATATGGGTGCTCGGTATGGCGTTATTGTTGCTCCACACCCTCCTCACGTATTCGAAACTGAAACGAGGGATCAGATTTTCCACATTGGTCAAAGATCGGATGTTCGAGTCGGACCGGATCGCGACTCCCTTCGTGCTCGGCCTGTTCAAACCGAAAATCTATATCCCGACCGGCCTGACGGCCCGGGAACAGCACATCATCCTGTTGCATGAGCAGGTCCACATACAGCGTCTGGACTATATCATCAAGCCTTTGGCATTCGCGGTTTTGATCATCCACTGGTTCAATCCCGTCGTATGGCTGTCCTATTTCCTCATGATCAAAGACATGGAGATGTCCTGCGACGAGAAGGTCATGTCGAAAAGCGGGGATGACTTGCGCGCCGATTATGCCAAAACATTGCTCGCCGTCGCCTCCAGACAGAGCGGTCTGTTCAGTCCGCTGTCCTTCGGGGAGAGCAACGTAACGCCGAGGGTGAAAAATATACTCAATTTCAGACGCCCGGTCTTCTGGATGACCGCCGTTACGACCGTGATCATCGCGGCGCTGACCGTCATCCTGCTGATGAATCCTGCGGACCGGAACGCAGGCTCCATCGTAGATGAGGGAGATACCGCCGACGCCGACAAGCAAGCCGTTATGCAACTGGTGGAACAATTCGGAAACAAACTTCGGGATGTGTCACTTACAGCATCAAAGAAACAAGTCGAGAAACTCATGCACGAGCATTACGGTGAATACGTTACGCAAGAGCTTATCGGCAGCTGGCTGGAGGACCAGGAAAACGCGCCCGGCAGGCTGACTTCCAATCCTTATCCCGAGAGGATCGACATCTCCTCTGTAGAGAAAACATCAGAAGATGAATACACAGTGAACGGCCGCATCATGGAAGTTGCATTCAATAACATAGCGGCGACCCGCCCCATTTTGCTGAAAGTGACGCGTACGGGAGAGCGGTGGCTCATCCGTCATGCCGAACTGGGGCCGTACGAACCGGCGGCTCACGTGATCACAGGCAAGGTGACCGGTCATTATACTGTCTATTTCGACGGACTTATTCCGTTCTGGGATATGCCGGCTGGAGTCCCGATCCACAACTTTATTCTGGAAGTGAACGGTGGCGGACTGTTCGAAGTGGAGCCGCATGATTTCGAACGGTATGATATCGGCCATACGGTGTCCATTCGATTCTTTTACACGGACTTCGCCTTGTACGGCGAAGTGGCGCACATCAGCGACGACATGGTTGTGGTGAATCAGCCGGGCATACCTGTGTATAAAGCCTATGCCGTTACGGGCGACGGGTACACGGCATTCGACTGAACTTCGGAACAGCCGACGGGCTGCAAGCGAAAAAAATGCCGGCAAACCTTCATCAACGAAGGCCTGCCGGCTTTCATCGCATCGGCGGAAACACCGCGGGGAAGGCGCAAGCACCGCACCCCCATTCTAAGCGTCTCCTTCCGCCGTAAAATCATGCGCCGCTTCCATTTCCGCCCCCGCTTCACATTGGACTTCAACCCGCTTATTTCAACATCTCGAGCAATTCCTCTTCGCTGATGATCGGAACGCCCAACTCCTGCGCCTTGGTCAGCTTGCTTCCCGCTTCTTCTCCCGCCACGACAAACGACGTTTTCTTCGACACGCTTCCCGATACTTTGCCGCCGTGCATCTGGATCAGGCGCGTCGCCTCGTCCCGCTTCAGCGTCGGCAGCGTGCCGGTAATCACGAAGGTTTTGCCCGAAAGCCTGTCGTCCCTGCCGGTTTCCGATATTTTCGACCGGGTGTTCACGCCCGCCTGCTTCAACCGCTCGATCAACGTGTTGACGCTGTCCCGGCTGAAGAAATCGAGCACGCTGCGGGCGACGGTTTCACCGAAATCGGGCAGCATGATCAATTGCTCATAGGTCGCGTTGCGGATTTCATCGAGATCGGCAAAATGGGAAGCGAGCACTCTCGCGGTTTGCTTGCCCACATTTTTGATGCCGAAGCCGGTGATCAGCTGATCGAGGTCGTTGTCTTTCGATTTTTCGATCGCCCTGAGCAGATTATCGACCGACTTTTCCCGTCCGACGATCCCCTTTTCAATCAATTCGTCGCGATATTCATGCAGTTGATAAATATCCGCTATGTTTTTGATATATCCTTCCGACACCAGCGACTCCACCGAACTCGGCCCAAGCCCTTCGACGTCCATGGCGTCCTTCGACGCAAAGTACACGATGCCCCTGATCGTCTGCGCGTAACATTCGTCGCCGCTGCACCGTATATCGGCGCCGTTCTCATCGCGCACGGTCGGCGAACCGCAGATCGGGCACGTCTCGGGAAGTGTGAATCGGACCGCGCCCGGCGGCCTTTTCTCCGGCACGCTGCGGATGACTTCCGGGATAATGTCTCCGGCCTTCTGAATCACCACCGTATCGCCGATGCGGATATCCTTGGCGTCGATATAGTCCTGGTTGTGCAGCGTCGCTTTGGACACCGTCGTTCCCGCCAGCTTGACGGGCTTGAGAATCGCCAACGGCGTCAACCTGCCCGTGCGTCCGACCTGCACCTTAATATCTTCGATCACGGTCTCCTTCTGCTCGGGAGGATATTTGTACGCGATGGCCCATCTCGGCACCTTGCTCGTGCTTCCCAAAACTCTCCGGTCTTCCAGGTTGTCCACTTTCACGACGGCTCCGTCAATGCCGAAGGGCAGGTCGCCGCGCTTGTTCCCGATGTCGACGATGCTTTCCCACACTTCCTCGGCGGTGGAGCAGAGCTTGTAGTCGGGAACGACGGGAAACCCCAACGATTCGAGCCACTGCAGCGTTTCCACGTGGGAAGCGAACGTTTTGCCTTCCGCAATCTCCAGATTGAAGACGAACAGATCCAGATTGCGCTCTCTGACGATGCTCGGATCGAGCTGCCGCAATGTTCCCGCGGCCAGATTTCTCGCAGTCTTGTAGATTTTTCCGCCGCTCACCTGCTGCCTTTGCGTGATCGCTTCAAACGTCTCATTGGACATGTACACTTCCCCGCGCACTTCCACATAAGGGAGATCGGTCGGAATGTGCTTGGGCACGGCGTCGATCTCCAGCAAATTTTCGTACACCGATTCGCCTTCCTCGCCGTTGCCGCGCGTGATTCCTTCCACCAGCCTGCCTTCGCGGTATCTTAACATGACGGTCAGACCGTCGATCTTCATCTCCACGACAAATTTGGAATGCGGAAGCTGCGCCTTCACCTTCTCCACGAAAGCGTAGACCTCTTCCTTGCTGAACGCGTCCTGGAGACTGATGACCGGAACGTCGTGCTTGACTTTTCTCAGTTCGCGCTTGACCGTACCGCCCACTCTTTGCGTGGGTGAGTCGGGACTTGCGTACTCCGGATATTGCTCTTCAAGTTTCCGCAATTCCAGGAGCAGTTGGTCGTATTCGTAATCCGTAATTTCCGGACTGTCCTGATCGTAATATTTTTCGTTGTGGTATCGGATCAGCGACCGCAATTGTTCCATACGTTCTCTGACATCCATGAAGCAACACCTCCCGCACGTGATATCCTGGATTGGCAGCTATTCTATTATTTGCGGCATCCTGAGGCCGTTTTCACCGGATCCGGCCTGATCACCGAGAAGCGCAGGCCGGCACGTTCCGGCACCGGTATTTTCGCATGCCCTTTCCCGAGTCGTGTCTGCACGTTTTGCACTATGTTCTTCCCTATTCGATCCGTCTACACTTTCTCGATCGGTGCAAACTTCGCCAACAGTTTCTTAATGCCGGTCGGCGCGGGAAAAGCAATCTGGAGTTCCTGATCGTCCCCGCTTCCCTTCACCGATACGACGGTGCCGATGCCCCATTTGGCGTGCGACACTTTGTCGCCCGACTGCCACGAAACGGCGCCCGCTCCGCTTCCGGCGCGCGGCATGGCGCCGCCGGCCGGTTGCCCGGTTTGCGCTCTTGCGCGGGAAGCGGCGCCTCCGGCACCGACGGTTCCAGCATAATTCGACGATCCCCACGCGCCGCCGTCCCGTCCGTATGTGCCCAAGCCGTACCGCGGCGAACCGCCGAATTCGCGATCCGCGCCGAACCCATTTCTGCCGAAACCACGTCCCGATGCGTAACCGAAATCATCTTCGTCTTCGTAATCTCCGAATCCGAAGGCGGCGTAACCGATCCTCTCGGTGATCTCCTCGGGGATTTCCCGCAAGAACCGCGAGGGAAGGTTGCGACTCGTCCGTCCGAACAGCGTGCGCCCATGCGCGCACGACAGCACAAGCTCTTCCTCCGCACGGGTGATCGCCACATAGGCGAGACGCCGTTCCTCCTCCAGTTCTTCCGGATCATTCAACGCCCTGCTGTGCGGGAACACGCCCTCCTCCATGCCGATCACGAACACGCAGGGGAACTCCAACCCTTTCGCGCTGTGCATCGTCATCAGCGTAACCTTATCCTGCGGATCGGCATCGGCGCCGTCGTCATTCAGCGAATCGATGTCCGCGATTAACGCCAGATCGGTCAAAAACGCGAGCAGCGACTTATCGTCATTTTTGCTTTCAAAATCCTGCGTCACCGACAGAAACTCGTCGATATTTTCAATCCGCGAACGCGCTTCGATCGTATTTTCCTGCGCCAACATGTCCCGGTAACCCGACATCTCGATCAGCTTCTCCGTCAGCTCCGTCACCGGCAAATAATCCGCCATGCGGTGCAAATGATCGATCAACTGCCGGAAATCTTCCAGCGCATGCTTCTGTTTGGCTCCGATGTCGATCTGATCGAGTTCCTCCAGGCTGGCGAACAGCGATATCCCGCGTTGCTCGGCGTATTCCGCCAGCTTGTCCAGACTTGCCGCGCCGATTCCCCGCTTCGGTTCATTCACAATGCGCAAGAAGCTGATGTCATCGTCCGTGTTCGAGACGAGACGCAGATAGGCGAGCAGATCCTTGATCTCCTTGCGTTCGTAGAACCGGATGCCGCCGACGATCTGATAAGGGATGTTCGATTTGAGGAAAATTTCTTCGATGACCCGTGACTGCGCATTCGTCCGGTACAGGATGGCATGATCGCGGTACGACTTTCCTTCTTTCAGATGCCGCTGGATTTCGCTGACGATATAATAGCCTTCCGCATCCTCCGAATCGGCGTAATAGACTTTCACCTTCCGGCCCGCGCCCTTGTCCGTCCACAGCTTCTTCGGTTTGCGTCCGGTGTTGTTTTTGATCACTTCGTTCGCCGCTTGCAAGATGTAACCCGTCGAGCGGTAGTTCTGTTCCAGCATGATGACCGTCGCGTCGGGGTAATCTTTCTCGAAGTTCAGGATGTTCGAAATGTCCGCGCCGCGCCAGCGATAGATCGACTGGTCGCTGTCGCCGACGACGCACAGATTGCGGTGCGCGGCCGCAAGCATCCGGCACAGCACGTACTGCGCATGGTTCGTGTCCTGATACTCATCGACGTGAATGTAACGGAACTTCTTTTGATAAAAATCGAGCACTTCCGGCTCCTGCTTGAACAACTGGATCGTCTTCATGATGAGATCATCGAAATCCAGAGCATGGTTGCTGCGCAATTTCCGTTCGTACATTTCGTACACCTGGGCCGCGGCTTTCTTAAACGGGTCTTGTCCCGCCGACTCGCCGAACTTCTTCGCATCATGAAGCTCGTTCTTCGCGCTGCTGATCACCGACAGGATCGAGCGCGGCTCATACCGCTTCGGATCGAGATTCAGTTCCTTCAGACAGCCTCGTATGACGGACAGCTGATCATCCGCGTCGAGGATCGTGAAACTCGACTTGTACCCGATCCGTTCGATATCCCTGCGCAGGATTCGCACGCACATGCTGTGAAACGTCGAAACCCATATGTCCCGTCCTTCCTCGCCGACCAGAAGCGAGACCCGCTCCTGCATTTCGCGCGCCGCTTTGTTCGTAAACGTGATCGCGAGGATCGCCCACGGCGGCGCCTTGTGCGAGGCGATCAAATACGCGATGCGGTGCGTCAGGACGCGCGTCTTGCCGCTGCCCGCTCCCGCCACGATCAGAAGAGGGCCTTCCGTCGTATGCACCGCCTGCCGTTGTTTGTCGTTTAAACTGCGGATCGCTTCATGAATGTCCACTGACCGATTCATCGCCCAACTCCTTCTATCCGATCATGATATACGCGCACTCGCCTCACCGATGAACGACCGTCGAAAGCGCCCGCTCGATATCGTCATAGATGACGTTGCCGACGACGATCGTATCTGCCGCGGCCAGCGCCTGCCGCGCCCGCTCGGCGGAATCGATGCCTCCTCCGTAAAACAGCTGCGTTTCCTCCAGCGTGTCCCGCACCGTCCGCACGAGATCCATATCGCCGAACATGCCGCTGTATTCCAGATAGCATACCGGCAGGCGGAACAGCTTTTCCGTCAGATTCGCGCACGCGATGACGTCCTGCCGCCCCAGATCCGCATCCGCATGCGTCAGTCTGGCCACCGTGGAATCTCTGTTCAGCACGACATACCCTTCCGGCACGAGAGAGTCCCATGGGAGCATCTTCCCGAACTGCTTCAGCGCTTCGCGGTGTCTGCCGGTGATCCACTGGCCTTCGCGCGAATTGAGCACGACCGGAATAAAGTACAGATCGAATCCGGGTACGACCGCTTCCAGATTCGACACCTCGCTGACGCAGGGCAGCTCGTACCGTCTCACGCGGGACAGCAGTTCAATCGTATTATCAAACGTAACCCCGCTGGAACCGCCGACCATGATCGCGTCCGTGCCCGATAAGCATACGCGCTCCAGATGCTCGTCGGAAATCTCCTTATCCGGGTCCAGCTTGAACACATGCCTCCAATTGCGAATATCATCACGCATGATCATTCACCCGCTTTCGTCTTCTCACACAAACCACAGAAACCATCCTGCCGCTTCGTCACGGCATGTCCGGCTCATTTCCGCTGCGTCACATGCGCAACTTTCCCGTTTTCACGCCAAACGCCTGACTTTCTTCATCACGCCGTATGTTCTGCTGTATGACATCCGTGAGAGAAGGAAGCCCGGCCACTGAATCAAGTCTAAACGTTCTATTCCATCATATCAAACGAAACATACGTTCGGCAACGGAACTAAAAAATGATGACCGTAAACGCTCGTTCGCATGCGCGGTCGGCGAATACAAGATCCGTAAATGTTGTCCATCTATCCGTCAAAATCAGATCACAAATTCGTCCGCAAATGCCCGATTCCACGGCGACCCGAAGATGCGAATCGTGCCCGACAGGGTACGGCGGAAGGCGGAAACCATGCGGCGATCGAACATACGGCGTCCGGAATGCCCTTTAAAACGGCAAAACCGGTTGCGGTCCAACATGTTTGCTTCGCAACCGGCTTGCTGGTTTCGGTATCAAGATGGCGCAGCGGCCATACGCCCGAAACGCTAACCGTTCTGCTTCCATTTCTGATACCAGTCCCTGATATATGCGCTGGGCTTCTCGTTCAATTCTTCCCAAACGGCGGCTTCCAGCAGGCGATATTGACGATGCACGGCCAGGTTTTGCTGCTGAGCGGCATAAAGTTTCATCAAGGCGAAATGCGCTTCTTCCTCAGCCGGACAACGTTCGCAGATCCGGCCGTAATACAGAATCGCCTTATTGCGGTCGCCCGACCGTTCAAAATAGGAGGCGACGGACATCATCATCCGAATCCATAACGATTTCAGACGATGGCGTTCCCCCTCCACCCACCAATAGTCAACATCCTGCAAATAGTCTCCCTGGTACAAGGACAGGACGTTCTCGTACGTGCGGATCGTCGCGGCATCTATGATCGGAGCGGTATGTTCAAGCTGCTCCAACTGCCGGACATCCGTCACGACATTGTGCGTAACGATAATATAACCGTCCGATTCGTTCATGAGTTTAAAATAGTCAGAATATTCCCCGAGCGTTTTGCGGATATGGTAGATGGACGTGTACAACAGAGAAAACGCCTTGTCCGCCTCATGATCCGGCCACAACAAATCAATCAAGGTCGATTTGCGGACGATCTGTCCGCTGCATTGCAGCAAATAAAGAAACAATTCCTGCGATTTGTTCGTTCTCCATCGGAACGGTATGGGGTTTCCTTCGATCGACGCTGAAAAATGGCGAAAAAACGTCACGTTCATCACAGGCGCCGCATGGTTCGGATTCGCCGGCGGTTCGTCTTGCGGCGGCCGGCTTCTTGAGTGGATCCGCCGCAGCGTTTTTCGCAGCCGTTCCATGGTAACGGGCTTCAGCAAATAATCCAGCGCATGCAATTCAAACGCCCTTACGGCGTGTTCATCAAAAGCGGTGACGAACACGATCTCGATTCCCGGCTTATGTTCGATCAGTTGTTTCGCCAGTTCGATCCCGTTGATTTCAGGCATATGAATATCGAGGAACACGACATCCACATCCTGACTCAGCACGGCTTCCCTGCCTTCAACGGGGTTCGTATACCGGCCGACAATCCGATGGCCGGAAATCTGATTCAACAAATGCTCCAAATAGTCCAACGCCAGCGGATCGTCATCAATCAATACCATCTTCATTGATATCCACCATACTTATCATAAATTCGTTCAGACTCTTGTCTCTCGAAAACGTCTTCGCCGATGCCACTCTTGTGTATTGTCTTCAAGCATATACATGAACAATACTCTGCTCTCGAACAGATCGCTATCATTGTTCTCATCGTTTTTCAGGACATTATCATGTCGGATATGTCTTCTTGATCGAATGAAAAGGGCCGGATTGCGATTTCCAGCCCTTAAGAATAGCTCATCCTTGCTGTTCAACCTTCATCGCTGACCTTGATCATTCGCTCAGCACGAGCTCTTGCTCCGCCGTAAGCGTCAGTTTCACCGGCTCTTTGCCCGTCAGCTTCACGCTGCGGCTGTCAGGTTGAGACGTGCCGACATAGACGGAGAATTGACCTGCGTACACGCGTCTAACCGCTTCTTCGTCGTACAGCCCGAAGGCGTCGGCCGGCAGATGAATCGTAACCGTTTGCTCCTCCCGCGGCGCCAGCTGAACTTTCTTCAGCCCCTTCAGCTGCGCGTTCGGCGTCCCTTCGCGTTCCACTTTCACATACACTTGCACCGTCTCGCCGCCGGCCATCGGTCCGTTGTTGCGGATCGTCGCCGTTACCTCGACGCCCGCTTCCGTCACCCGATCCGTGTTCACCTTGACATTCGAGATCGTGAAATCGGAATAGGACAGGCCATATCCGAACGGATACAAAGCCTCCTGCGTCATGTAACGGTATGTACGGCCTTTCATCGAGTAGTCCGTAAATTCCGGAAGTTCTTCCGTCGAGCGGTAGAACGTCACCGGCAATTTCCCTTGCGGAGACACTTCGCCGAACAGCACTTCCGCGATCGCTCTGCCGCCTTGCGCACCCGGATACCAGCATTGCAGGATCGCCGGGATATGCTCGTCGGCCCAGCTCAGATCCATCGCGCTGCCCGACAGGACGAGGAGAATGACCGGCTTGCCGCTCTCATAAGCGACTTTGAGCACTTGCTCCTGAATGCCCGGGAAACGCAGGTCCGGTTTGTCGCCGCTGGCGAACTGGTTGCCCGTGTCGCCTTCCTCGCCTTCGAGCGACGCGTCCAGACCGAGACAAACGATAACGACATCGCTTTCCTTGCAAATGCCTTTCACTTCCGAGATGCGGTCGTCACCCTGGCTAAGATTGCTGATTTTCTTCCTGAACAGATCGCAGCCTTCGGAATACAGCACGCGCACTTCATCGCCCAGATAGTCCTGAATGCCCTCGAGCGGTGTGATGTAGCGGGATGCCGTACCTTCGTAGTTGCCGACCAGCGCCCTGCGGTTATTGGCATTCGGTCCGATGACGCCGACGGTTTTCAGTTTCTTCTTGTCCAGCGGGAGCAGGTTGTTCTCGTTCTTCAGCAGCGTCAGCGTGGCGCGGGCTACCTGCAGGTTGAATTCGCGCATCTTCGGCGAATCGACTTCAAGATAGGAAATCTTGCTGTACGGAACTTTCTCCGGATCGTCGAACATGCCGAGTTTCATGCGTGTCGTCATCAGCCGGGTAACCGCTTCATCGATACGTTCTTCCTTCACGAGACCCTGTTCGACTGCATCCTTCAGCATCAGGAACAAACCGCCGCAGTTCAGATCGCAGCCGTTGTTCACAGCGAGCGCGACCGATTCGACCGGACCGGACGTCACTTTATGATGCTCGTGGAAGTCCTTGATCGCCCAGCAGTCCGACACCACATGCCCGTCGAATCCCCAGTCGTTGCGCAAAATCTTCACGAGCAGCGTCTCGCTGCCGCAGCAAGGCTCGCCGTTCGTCCGGTTGTAGGCTCCCATGACCGCTTCAACTCCGGCCTCCTGAACGCACGCCTTGAACGCAGGCAAATACGTTTCATACAAATCCTGCTTCGACACGACGGCATTGAAGCTGTGTCTCAATCCTTCCGGACCGGAATGCACGGCAAAATGCTTTGCGCAGGCGGCGGCTTTCAGATAATTCTCATCGTCGCCCTGCAGCCCTTGGATGAAACGGACGCCCAAACGGGATGTCAGGAACGGATCTTCCCCGTACGTTTCATGTCCCCGGCCCCAGCGCGGATCGCGGAAAATATTCACGTTCGGCGACCAGAACGTCAGTCCTTTGTAGATGTCCGTATCACCGAACTCCTGCTGCATGTTGAACTTCGCCCTTCCCTCCAAGGCGATGGCTTCGGCGATCTTCTCGATCAGGTCCTCATCGAAAGTCGCGGCCAGCCCGATCGCCTGCGGGAAGACCGTTGCCGTTCCGGCTCTCGCGACGCCGTGCAGCGCTTCGTTCCACCAGTTGTAAGCCTTTACACCGAGACGTTCAATAGCCGGCGCAAAGTGCACCATCTGGCGAATTTTTTCATCCAGCGTCATCTGTGCGACGAGTTCTCTCGCCCGCTGTTTGTACTCCTCGATTTTTTGGCGATTTTTTTGCAATCCCGCCATGAAACATGCACCATCCTTATCGGCTGATTGTTTGATCACTCTAACGATAATTATAGGCCATAAGCTCGTCTCGTACATCACATAATGAGGAAATAACTTTTCTAATTTTGTGATTTTTCAATATGTTTCGGCTAACAAAACGATGCCGACTCTAAAGATTAACGTACCCTGAAGAAGAGGAAGGCGATTCATCCGCGACCGCTTCAACTGCCCCGGCATGGCGAACGGGGGTTATGTTTATCTTCCCGCTGCTGCCGTGATGCCCGAGAAACTGCGAACCGCTTCGGAGATGACGAACGCCGCGGAACCTCCCTCCGCGGCCTGCGCATTTCCGCCGCCAGCCCCGCCGCCTCTCATCATGCCGAAGGAATGTCCGGTATATTGCTGCCGTTTTCCGTCTACATATACGCGATATTCCGTATTCAGTTCAAGTTCGGCGGACGAGAACGTGACGCTTTGAAACGATTTTTCCGCCGTATGACGTAAAACCTCACGGCCGTCCTTGTCCGTGATCGTAAGCGTGCTGCCCGCCGGTTGTCTTGCTGCAAACTGCAATTGCATGAACAGCTGTTTGGACTTGGCGGATGCCCCGTTGTTGCGATTGCCGAGGGCGATGACGGTGCCGCCGTTAATGGCGATATCCTTATCCGCGTCGAGACCTCCGTCCGGAGTCCGCTCGTGCGCCATGGAGATCACCGTCCCTCCGTTAATCGTGATATAGCCGTTGGAGTCGATGCCGTCTCCCTCTTCGCCTAGTCCCGCATTGATATACACATACCCGCCGTTAATGGTCAGGACGGATATACCGTCCTCATTGGTGTTGATGCCGTCGTCCCGGGACTGAATAAAGATCTTTCCGCCATTGATCGTCAGATGCAATTCGGAATTCAACCCCTCATTCGTTCCCGTGATATGCAGTTCGCCGTTTCCTTTTTCTCCTCCGGAAATGTTCATCGACATTTTCGAATAAAACGCGCCGTCGTACTTATGCAGCGTTTTCGTCGTGCCCTCCTTGTATATGCGGGCGACATACGCTCCGGCAATCTTATTCACCGAATCGTCCGCCAGCACAACCTGCGCTCCCGCATGACGCAAATCGACGACTCCTCCGGTATCCTTCGATTTCGAATACGGTTCATACACATTGTAAAAAATGACCGCCGGTGCAACGGTGTTTGAAATCGAGACGCCGTCCAAAATCAAGTCACAACCGCTTGGGGATCGTCGGCGGCATCCTCCCCCAAATCGACGGACAGTTGTCCCGCCGACAGTTCGCCGGATACGCGGTAGGTGCCCGGCCGCGTGATCGTGACGACGACGTGTCTGTCCGCTTCCTCCGCGCTGTGCGCATCCTCGGCGGTCCCTTCGCCGTAACTGCCGTCACGCCCCGCTTCATAATAAACCATGCGCGCGCCGACATATACGGCAGACTGCGGATTCGTCGATGCGGCTTGTCCGTCAACGGTCACCCCCGTGTCGGAAAGCACGATCACGGTTTCCTTCTCTTGCGGAGGCCGGGATGACCGTGACGGCTGCTGGGATGGCGGAGATAACGCCGGAGATTGCGGCGATGGTGACGATTGCGAAGACTGCGAAAATTGCAGCTCCAGACAGATCGCCGCTGCGCCGACCGCCGCCATAAGGATTCCGGACACCCATAACCAAACACGCCGCCGCATACCAAACCACTCCATTTCATGCTGAATCGTATCTATAACCTTACCTCACTATTCTTAAACGGAGCTTAAGATTTCCGCTCATTGGAAGTCCCGCGGCCCGACACGATATGCGACACCAGGGCGATTATGCAACGCGGCTTCACCGATCGCCCCGCGTCGATAAAAAGAATGCTCCGATACGATGAACATGAAGACAATAAAAAGCCGCCCCAACGCCGATAGACGTCGAGACGGCCCGATATTACAGTTTTCTCAAAAATTTCAGGCTTTCCTGAATCTCGTCGAGATAGCCAAGCCAGTTCGCCACCACCATAACATCCAGGAACAGGAAGATAAGAAGCGCGACTGCGGAAAATCCGATGCCCAGTTTGTTGCTGCGATCGTATTTCCACAACCGGTATAGACCCCAAGCGATCAGAATCGTAAACGCAAACATGAACAGATCCCATAGGTGGAATGTTTGCACGGCAGTTTCTCCGCCATTGGAAGCGGCAAAATACATCTGGAGACCCTCCTTCAAATGTCGAACGTTGTATCGTCTGTGGTCGGTACGTCTATGTAAAACGCAACTACAAAACCGTCTATATGCGATGGCACAAACAAATGCTCATCCATGGCAGGTTGTTCTGTATCTTTATCTATGTTATCCATCTCAACGGACGAATGCAAGTCAAATATCGTACATGTAACAACTTTGTAATTTTTATCTTCAAAAATCGCGCCATGCGCCGTTGAAATCGCCGCGCCGCCGAAGTCCCCGCCATGAGAAAGGGCGGCTGAATCCGGCATTCCCTTTCCGTTCAGCCGCCGCCGGCGGTTTCACAGCGCTTCCGCGTGCATTTCGCTTCTTTTCATCCGCTCTCTGTCGCGCTGCAAAATCGGTTTTAAATATTTCCCCGTGTAGGACCGTTCATTCTCCGCAAGCTGCTCCGGCGTACCCGTGCCGACGATCGTGCCGCCGCGATTTCCGCCCTCCGGTCCCAGGTCGATCACATAGTCGGCGGTCTTGATCACGTCAAGATTATGCTCGATGACAAGCACGGTATCGCCCGATTCGACAAGACGATGCAGCACCTTCAGCAGCCGGGCGACATCCTCGAAGTGAAGACCGGTCGTCGGTTCATCGAGGATATAGATCGTCTTGCCCGTGCTGCGGCGGTACAATTCGGAAGCGAGCTTGACGCGCTGCGCTTCGCCGCCCGACATCGTCGTTGCGGGTTGCCCCAGTTTCATATAGCCGAGGCCGACATCAAGCAGCGTCTGCAGTTTCCGGTGAATGCGGGGAATGTTTTTGAAAAACTCGGCCGCGTCTTCCACCGTCATCTCCAGCACATCGGATATGTTTTTCCCTTTATAGCGGACTTCCAGCGTCTCCCGATTGTATCTCCGCCCCTTGCAAACCTCGCACGGCACATAGACATCAGGCAGGAAGTGCATCTCGATCTTGATGATGCCGTCGCCCTTGCACGCCTCGCAACGGCCGCCCCGTACATTGAAGCTGAAGCGGCCTTTTTTGTATCCTCGAATCTTCGCCTCATTCGTCGCCGCGAACACATCGCGGATATCGTCGAACAGTCCCGTGTAGGTGGCGGGATTGGAGCGAGGCGTCCTGCCGATCGGTGACTGGTCGATATCGACGACCTTATCCAGATGTTCAAGTCCGAGAATGTCGTCGAACTCGCCCGGTTTCATCCTGGCGCGGTTCAGCTCCTTCGCCAGATGCTTGTACAGGATCTCGTTCACCAGCGTACTTTTTCCGGAACCGGACACGCCCGTCACGCAGACGAACACGCCGAGCGGAATCTTCACATTGATATTCTTCAGATTGTTTTCCCGTGCGCCCCGGATCTCCAGCCATTTGCCGTTCGGCTCGCGCCGCTCGGCCGGAAGCGGAATGAATCTGCGGCCGCTCAGATAGTCCCCCGTCAGCGAATTCGGATTCTCCATCACCTGCTGCGGCGTTCCCTCCGCGACGACCTGTCCGCCGTGAATGCCGGCGCCGGGACCTATATCGATCAAATAATCGGCCGCCAGCATCGTGTCCTCATCGTGCTCAACGACGATCAGCGTATTGCCGAGATCCCGCATTTGCAGCAGCGTCCTGATGAGACGGTCGTTGTCCCGCTGATGAAGCCCGATGCTCGGTTCATCCAGAATGTACAGCACGCCCATCAGTCTCGATCCGATCTGCGTAGCCAGCCGAATGCGCTGCGCCTCGCCGCCGGACAATGTTCCGGCGGAACGGCTCAACATCAGGTAGTTCAGTCCGACATTGTTCAGGAAACCGAGACGCTCCTGAATCTCTTTCAGGATGAGTCCCGCGATCATCCGCTCTTTCTCGGTCAATTCCAATTCGTCGAAAAACTGCTGCGCTTCCTCGATCGTCAGGTCGGTAACGTGCGCGATGTTCTTGCCTCCCACCGTAACGGCGAGGCTTTCCGGTTTGAGCCGCTTGCCCTTGCACGCTTCGCACGGACTGGAGCTCATATACTGCTCGATGTACTCCCTGATGCTGTCCGAAGGGGATTCCCGGAACCTTCTCTCCAGGTTGCCGATGATGCCCTCGAAAGGCACGACGGCCTCCCGCGTGCGTCCGAACTCATTCTCATAGCGGAAGGTGATTTTCTCACCGTTCGTTCCGTACAAAATGATCTTCATCTGCTCTTCGGTCAATTCGCTCACGGGTACATCCATCGGAATATTGTAATGACGGCACACCGAGGCGAGAAACTGCGGGTAATAGTTCGAGGTGCTTCCCGCCCATGCCTCGAACGCGCCTTCTTCAATCGACTTCGAACGATCGGGAACGAGCAAGTCCGGATCGACGACCATTTTGCTGCCGAGTCCGTCGCACTCCGGACAAGCCCCGTACGGGCTGTTAAAAGAGAACATGCGCGGCGAAAGCTCATCCATGCTGAACCCGCATTCCGGACAGGACAGATTGGCGTTAAACATCAGCTCTTCCTTGCCAATCACGTCGATCACGACCCGGCCGCCGCTTAGCTTCAACGCCTGTTCAATCGAGTCGGTCAGGCGCGCGCGAACATCGTCCTTGATCACGATGCGGTCCACGACGACTTCGATCGTATGCTTCTTATTTTTCTCCAGCGTGATCGTTTCCCCGAGCTCGACGATTTCCCCGTCGATCCTCACACGGACATATCCCTGCTTCTGAATATCCGAGAGCAGTTTGGCATGCTCCCCCTTGCGTCCCGAAACGACGGGGGCCAATATTTGCATGCGCGTCCGCTCCTCGTATTCCATCAACCGGTCGACCATCTGATCGACGGTCTGCGCCGTAATCTCAATCCCGTGCTTCGGGCAGTGCGGCCGTCCGATTCTGGCGTACAAAAGGCGCAAATAGTCATAGATCTCGGTAACCGTCCCGACGGTGGAACGAGGGTTGCGGCTCGTCGTTTTCTGGTCGATCGAGATCGCGGGAGAAAGCCCTTCGATCGAATCGACGTCCGGCTTGTCCATCTGTCCGAGAAATTGACGGGCGTAGGCGGACAGCGATTCCACGTAGCGGCGCTGTCCTTCCGCATAGATCGTGTCGAACGCAAGAGAGGACTTCCCGGACCCGCTGATGCCGGTCAGAACAACGAGCTTGTCCCGTGGTATCGTGACATTGATATTTTTCAGATTATGGGCGCGCGCCCCTCTGATGACGATCTGATTCTGTGCCAACATGAACATCCCTTTCTGCGATTCAGCCTGGTTTTATCCATTTATCTATCGGGTCTGAACGACCGCTGACGCAATGCCTCTCTTGAAATGCCGGTTTCCAAAAGGCGAAGCGCACCTTAATCCTGCGCTTTCAGCTCGAGAATCGCGTCGCGCAATTCCGCCGCACGTTCGAATTGCAAATTTTTCGCCGCTTCCTTCATTTCTTTTTCCAGCCTTTCGATCATGCGTTGGCGATCTTTCTTCGACATCTTGGAGACGGCCGCATCCGCCAGGTACTCCGCTTTATCTTCCGCCACCTTCGTCGCCTCGATGACATCCTGCACCTTCTTGCGGATCGTCTGCGGCGTGATGCCGTATTTCTTGTTATGTTCGATCTGAATCTTGCGGCGCCGTTCGGTCTCCGTAATCGCTTTATGCATGGCCTCGGTGATCTGGTCGGCGTACATGATGACGCGGCCTTCGGCGTTCCGCGCGGCGCGGCCGATCGTCTGGATCAGCGAACGCTCGGATCGCAGGAAGCCTTCCTTGTCCGCGTCCAAAATCGCCACCAGCGATACCTCGGGAAGATCCAACCCTTCCCGCAGCAGGTTGATCCCGACCAGGACGTGGAATACGCCGAGCCTCAAGTCGCGAATGATCGCCATGCGCTCCAGCGTCTTGATGTCCGAGTGCAGATACCGGACTTTGATGCCGATCTCTTTCATATAGTCGGTCAAGTCTTCCGCCATCTTCTTGGTCAGCGTCGTAACCAGCACCCGTTCGTCTTTCGCAATCCGCTCCTGAATCTCGTGGATAAGATCGTCGATCTGACCTTTCGTAGGCCGGACTTCGACGACGGGATCGAGCAGGCCTGTCGGACGGATGATTTGTTCCACCACTTCCGGACAATGCTCCAGTTCATACGGACCGGGCGTGGCGGATACATAAATGACCTGGTTGATTTTTTTCTCAAACTCCTCAAAGGTGAGCGGACGGTTATCCAGCGCCGATGGCAGCCGGAACCCATGCTCCACCAGCACTTCCTTGCGCGCCCTGTCTCCGTTGTACATGGCGCGAATCTGCGGCAGCGTCACATGGGATTCGTCGATAATGAGAAGCATATCGTCCGGAAAGTAATCGAAGAGCGTGTACGGTGTCGCTCCCCGTTCACGGAAGGTGAGCGGGCCGGAATAGTTCTCGATGCCGGAGCAGTATCCGACCTCCCGCATCATCTCGATGTCGTATCTCGTCCGCTGCTCGAGCCGCTGGGCTTCAAGCAGTTTCCCTTTGCTGCGCAATTCCGCAAGACGCTCCTCAAGCTCCCGCTCAATGTTGCGCAGCGCCTTCATCATCGTCTCTTTTCCCGTGACAAAGTGGGAAGCCGGGAAAATCGCCACATGCTCCCGCAATCCGATGATCTCGCCCGTCAACACGTCGATCTCGGTGATGCGTTCGATCTCATCGCCGAACAATTCCACGCGGATCGCGTGTTCGCTCGTCGAGGCGGGAAAAATCTCAATGACGTCGCCGCGCACGCGGAACGTGCCGCGCGTGAAATTGATGTCATTGCGCTGATATTGAATATCGACCAGACGGCGCAAAATTTCGTTGCGCGGCCGCTCCATTCCGACGCGCAGCGACAACACCTGCTCGCGGTATTCCGTCGGCGAACCCAAGCCGTATATGCAGGAAACGCTCGCGACGATGATGACGTCCCTGCGTTCGAACAGGGCGCTCGTCGCGGAATGGCGCAGCTTGTCGATCTCGTCATTGATGCTGGAATCTTTCTCTATATACGTATCGGTATGCGGTATATACGCTTCCGGTTGATAGTAGTCGTAATAGCTGACAAAATATTCAACCGCGTTATTCGGAAAAAATGCCTTGAACTCGCTGCACAATTGCGCCGCAAGCGTCTTGTTATGGGCGATGACCAGCGTCGGTCTGTTCACGCGGGCAATCGTGTGCGCAATGGTAAACGTTTTTCCGGTACCCGTCGCACCGAGCAAAGTCTGATGGCGTTTGCCGCTGTTCAATCCTTCAACCAGCTGTGCGATCGCTTTCGGTTGATCGCCTTGCGGCTCAAAATCCGAGACGAGTTCAAATTTACGCTCGGATATGGCGAATCGGCTCATGGTCCTCTCACTCCAATGGGACATCAAAATTGAATATGGGATGAGAATATTTGTTCCCATGCTGTATTATACGCATATTCCAACGACAATTGCAATATGATTGAAAGATATTGGAAAAGAAAAGAGCGGGAGGCTTCCGCCAGAGTTTTCCCGCTCTTTCACACTTTTCGTTCGATTTGCTTCCATGCTGTTCACGTGCTGTTCACGCAGGGTTCGCCTATATGCTCGTATATATGCGGAGGACAGATGCAACTCCCGATAACGCCACGCAAATCCCGATTTTCTATAACCCGACAGGTCTTAACCCGGTATCGTCGGGCGCTGCTCATACCGCACCTCATCGTGCCGTCTGCCGAGCGTTGCCTTCCATCTCCGGAACAACTCGTACTTTCTGATTTTCACATAATATTGGGCGTCATCGTCCGGCGATAAAATGATGCCAAGCTGATGATGCTCCCCTTCGAACAGGGCGCTCTGCACGAAACGGTGTTCCCCGTTATGATCAATGACCTCCAGCCTGGCGAAAGCCGGATTTTGACGCAGCGCCTGATGAAGCTGTTCCTTCGTCCGGACAGGCTGCTGATTGACTTTATGGATCACTTCGCCGGGACGAATCCCCATCGACTTCGCCACGCTGTCCGGCAACACCGCCAGCACCGTCAATCCTTTGCCGGAGTGCACGTACAACGGGCTGCGAAGCGATTCATCTCTCCGCTCGAACCAGATGATCGCTTCATGCAGGACGATCGTCAGCAGCGAGGCGGGCAAGACCAGCTCAGGCAGCCATTCGGAGGCAAATGCCAACGCGGTAACGATCAAACCGTACAGAAAAAGCTGCAAACTGCTGCGGCGGACTTTTTGCTCGGGCAGCATCGTCGCCGTCATGTTCGTAAACCCGATCATGACCGGAAGCGCCGCAAACGTCCATCCCGCCGACCACATGGCTTCGCCGCCGAACAGAGGCGTGAACGGCAACGCCGGTCCATCCATTGCGGCCGGGGTGAGCAGAATGAACGGAACCGGCCACAATCCCTGAAATTGATAAGAACCGATCAGCTTCCCCCGCTTGCTTTCCACGAACAGCGGCGTGGATAGATGAGCCCCCTGTAGCCTGACGAGCAATGCTTCCACCATATGAACGACGCCTACCAAAGCGATCAGTGAAGGAACATGCAGCCTGGCGATCGGTTCGATCCAGGCATACCATTCGGCCGTGCGATCCGGCTCCGGCCACCACGAGAGCGCCGTATGAACGATCCCGATCAGACCGATGGTATAGGCAAAGCATATAAACCTTACGCGTATCAACGCCAACAGCAATGCTCCGACCCAAAGATAGACGATGGCCGACGGTTGCAGGCTTACGCCGGCCACGCTCATGACCAGGCTGCCGGCGATGCCTGCGACCAGCCCCGCGATCACCGAGCGCATGCCGTCGCCCAACCATGTATGCAGGCGGCTGTGGTACAACTTCCGTTCGAAGAAGATCTGCCTGCGCATATTCCACATGACGATCAGGATGCTCAAATAGTAAAAAGGGTTGAGAAGCAAGCCGAGCGCAGCTTGCCCCAACCGTTCGAGAATACTGATGGCAACATCCATGTGTTCTCAGATCCCCTTTATTCGCCGATCCCCAACGTCCGCTTCAGTTCCCGCAATGCGGTCTGCAATTGCGTGTCATTGGCAGGATCCTGTATCATACCGATCAGCTGTTCCTCGATCTTCGATGCGGTTTCAGCATCGACCGCTCCTGTCGCTTCCAATTCGTGATCCGCCTGGAACCGTTTCACCGCATTGGCCGTCTCCTCGCTGAAATATCCGTCCAAGCGGCCGGGGTCATACCCGAGCGCCTTCAACATGAGCTGCAGATTCGCAACCATGGCGTTGTTCTGATTCATCTCGAGCGTCCGGTCCTTCGGCAGCGAGGTCGCGTTGAAATAGTCCGGCAAGGCGACTTCGATATCCGGCTGAACGCCGGTCTCGTGAATGAAATTGCCCTTCGGTGTCAGCCATTTTGCGATCGTGATCTTCATATTGCTGCCGTCCTTGAACCCTTTCGAGTATGTCGATTGCACCGTTCCTTTGCCGAACGTTCTCTGACCGACCAGCTTAGCCTTTCCGTTCTCCTGCAGAGCAGCCGCCAGAATCTCGGATGCGCTGGCGCTTCCTTCGTTGATCAGCACGACGATCGGAATATCGATGCCGTCTCCCGTGGCGGAGGTAACCTGTCTCTCCCCGTCGCGATTCTCCACTTGCACGATCGTTTTGCCTTCCGGCAGCAAAAGATCCAACAGGTCGATCACGCTGTATAGATAACCGCCCGGATTGTCCCTGACATCGATGATCAGACCGCGCATGCCTTGTTTCTTCAATTGCTCGAATTCTTCCTGAAAACGTTGATCGGAATTTTGCACGAACTGCCTCAGTTCGATGATGCCGATTTCATCATCCGCCATGCGCGAAAACACCGTCTCCAGCCCGATGTCGTCGCGGATGACCGTAATCTCGATCGGGTGATCGTAACCTTCCCGCATGATTTCCAGTTTCGCCAAGGTGCCCTTCGGCCCGCGTATTTTGGCCACCGCCTCGCTCAATGTCAAACCGGACAGGCTCTCGTTGTTCACCGAGAGGATCGTATCCTTGGCCATGATGCCCGCGCGCTCCGCGGGGGAATCCTTGATCGCGGAAACGACGGTTACCTTGCCGTCGATCATCGTCACTTCCGCTCCGATGCCGGAAAACGTGCTGTCCACGGCGGCCGTGAACTGCTCCGCTTCCTCCGGGTTCATGTAAACCGTATACGGGTCTCCCAATACGGCCACCATGCCGCGGATGGCTCCGTCGATAAGCTTCTCGCGATCAACCTCCTCGTAAAACGACGATTCGATCATCTGGTAGACCAGCTTCAATTTCTCCCAGTCTTTGTCCGACGGCTGGGCGGTCCCCGACCGATTCGATCCGTCGGCAGCGTTCAACACGCCGGAACCGCGTTTGGCGTATTCATCTTCCGTCAGATGATGGGATGACGCCTGCTTCGATTGGACGTGATCGATATATGATACGGTCAGCATGCTGCCAACCGCCATCGCTGCGACGATCAGCAGCACAACTGTCAAGCCGTGAAACTTTTTCAACGTTTGCTTCACCACCCGTTTCTGTCCCAGTCTGTACTCAGGTAGTATATGACTGGTTCGTTGGGTTTATTATATCACTATTTGAGATACGGAGCAGGGTCGACCGCCGTCTGGTTTTTCCGAACTTCGAAGTGCAGGTGGTTGCCCGTCGATCTGCCGGTGGAACCTACTTCACCGATCTTTTGACCGACTTCTACCTCATCGCCTTTCTTCACCGTAATCTTCGACATATGCGCATACAACGTCCAGATGCCGCTGCCGTGGTCGATGATGACATAGTTGCCGTAGCCGCTCACAAATTGCGCCGCGATGACGATGCCGTCGGCCGCCGCGAGAATGCTTGTCCCATACGGCGCGCCGATATCCATCCCCGAGTGATAGGCTTTCTGCCCGGTAATCGGGTCGGTGCGGTTGCCGAAATTCGAGGTCACGCGATACGTCTGCGGCAACGGATATGCCAGCTTCCCGGCGCTGAACGCGAGCTTCTTGGCCGTCTCCTGCAATTCCGCCTCTTTCTTCGCCAGAGCCATGATAAGCTTTTCAATCTCCTCCGAGAGATGCTCCAGTTCCTCTTCCTTCTGTTGAAGGCTGGCGATCTGAACTTCCCGTTCCTTGCGCAGTTCTTCCAGTTCCAGTCTCTTCATCTCGTGCTGCTCATACAGATCGTTGAGCGAAGCGAGATGCGCCGCAACTTCCTGCTGTTTCTGCTCCTTGACCGCTTTGTCCGCTTTTTGCTGCTCCAGAATCGCATGATCCTGATTGACGATCAGGTTCAGGTAATGCATCCGGTCAAGAAAATCGGAAAAGCTCGTCGCGTTCATCAACACTTCTATGTACTTCACTTCGCCTTTTTTGTACATCATGCGGAGACGCTCGCGAATCAGTTCGTCCCGTTCCTCGATTCTCTTGTTTACAGCGGCAAGCTGTTCGTTCGCGTCCATCAGGGCGCTCTCGGTATCGAGAATCTGCATTTCCAGTTCCATCATCGCCAGGGAGTTGGCCTCCAGCTGTTCCTGAATCATGGCGAGGTCCTTCTGAGTCTCTTTCTTCTGTTGCTGGAGCTTCTTCAGTTGCTGTTCTGCGTCACGCTGCTGTTTCGCCCGTTTCGCCGCTTCCTCCTGCACTTTCTTGATCTCCTGCTTGATCTTCTCGTATTCGGAAAGCGCGTGAGAGTCATATGACGTAACCGTAAGTCCGACCAATACGACGACCAGCATCAACGGAATCAGAAACTTCTTGAACACCGGTAACTCCTCCCTGTGGATCATGATTTCCGAATATCGATAAAGCCATCTCTTTTCGATGCGCTGGCCAAAATGCCGTTACGCTCCATTCTTGCAACTTAAACCTTCAAATGTCTGCGAACCGATATCAACGTCCCGAACACGCCGATAAACACGCCAAGCCCCATCAGCAGGCCGATCAGCGGCAATGCGATCTCATCGAGCGGTCTCATCTCGATCTTCGACATAAAGGTGAGGTTGTTTCGCGGCCCTTCCGTCAGTCTGTAATAGCCGTAAAGCAATACGCCAAGCGGTATTGCGGACCCGACCAGACCGATGATCACTCCCTCGATGAAAAACGGCCAGCGGATAAACCCGTTCGTGGCGCCGACGAGCTTCATGATTCCGATCTCCCTGCGGCGCGCCATGATCGTGAGACGTATCGTGTTGGCGATCAGAAACAGCGCCGTGATCGATAATCCCGCGACCAGAACGAGTCCGACATGATTCACGAAGTTGCTGACCGCGAACAGCTCCTCCACCGTCTCCGCGCCGTAGTGAATTTCGTCGATCGGCGCCGGATCGTTCACTTCGTTCAATGCCATGATCTTATCTGCGACGATCGCGATCTCTTCGGGATTCTTCACCTTCACCGTGAAAGAATGCATCAGCGGGTTGTTGTCGCCCTCGAAGCCTTCGACCCAATCTTCGCCCAGAGTCGCCCGCAAGGTCTCCAAACCCTCATCTTTATGTACGAAGGTCACCTTCTCCACGCCGTCTATGGAGCCGATATCGTTCCAGACCTTGTTGACCTGCGCATCTTCGATATCCAATGTCAGATAAACACGAATCTCAACCTGACTTTCAGCACGTTCGGCAATATAGTTCACGTTGGTGGTCAGCAAGACGAAAACTCCGAGGACAAAAAGCGAAATGCTGATGGTAACAAGCGAGGCGAACGTCATCCATCCGTTGCGGATAAAGCTGCGGAAGCCTTCTCGAAGATGGCGTGCTGCCGTGCTAACTCTCATAACCGTAATCACCTCTAAGTTGATCGCGAACGATAACGCCGCCTTCGATGGCGATGACGCGCTTGCGCATCGTGTTCACAATATCCTTGTTGTGGGTCGCCATGATGATCGTCGTGCCTCGCAGATTGATCTCTTCCAGAAGCTTCATGATTTCCCAGGAGGTATCGGGGTCGAGATTGCCGGTGGGTTCGTCCGCCACGATCACGGCGGGGTTGTTCACGATCGCTCTGGCGATCGCGACGCGCTGCTGTTCGCCTCCCGACAACTGCGACGGATAGGAATTCCGCTTATCCTTCAGCCCGACGAGTTCCAGCACTTCCGCCGTACGCTTGCGAATCAGCTTGGGCGGAGCCTCGATCACCTCCATGGCGAACGCGACATTTTCCGCGACCGTCAGTTTCGGCAACAGTCGGAAATCCTGGAACACGACGCCGATATTTCTGCGCAGATACGGTATTTTGCGCTTTTTCAATTTCGCCAGATTAAAGTTGTCGACATATATTTGACCTTTGGTAGGCCGCTCTTCCCGATATATCAATTTCATAAACGTGGATTTGCCCGCGCCGGAAGGGCCGACGACATATACGAATTCGTTGGCATCCACCCTGACCGTAATGCCGCGAAGCGCGTGCGTGCCGTCCGGGTACGTCTTCCACACATCATGCATTTCTATCACAGTATCTCACATCCTGATAGTAGTCAGCTTTTAATATTTCGACACCTTCTGGCTAATTCCTTTAAGGAATACAAAAAAACAACATATTCCAACGCAATTTGAGCCGATCGGCTCACATCCGCCATGGGAATCGACGGAATATTGTGAGAAAAGTAATAAAAAAGCCGTGATCCCGCATTTCACGAGAGCACAGCCGCAGTCTTTCGACATGATGAGGTAGTTGTCAATGAGTCGTTCAAGTAATGTAAAGCAGACTTAAAACAAACATGACAGGAGGATGAACCGGCTTTCCCGTTTGCTGCGTGAGAATGACCGCCGTCATCTGCCCTTTTCCGTATGCTGCTCCACCCAAGCAGCGGTTTCCGCAAGCATGGCCTCCGCTCTTTCGATTGCCTGCCTAACCTGGTTGGTCGCGGTGCCGCCGTACACATTGCGCGCATTCACCACATTCATCGGTTGTAGCACGTCATAGATCGTCTCGTCGAACAGCTTGGAGAACTGGTTGAACTCCGACATGTCCAAATCCAGCAAATACTTGTTGTTCTGAATGCAGTACAGCACGATCTTGCCGATGATTTCATGCGCCTGACGGAACGGTATCCCTTTGTTCACCAGGTAGTCGGCGATATCGGTCGCGTTGGAGAAATCCTGACTGACCGCCGCACGCATCCTGTCCGTATTCACCTTCATCGTCGCAATCATCGGCGCCATGAGCTGGAGCGCACCCTGCAATGTGCGCACGGTATCGAACATACCTTCCTTGTCTTCCTGCATGTCCTTGTTGTAGGCGAGCGGCAGCGCCTTGATCGTCGTGAGCAGTCCGATCAGATGACCGTATACGCGGCCCGTCTTGCCCCGCACCAGCTCTGCGACGTCCGGATTCTTCTTCTGCGGCATGATGCTGCTGCCCGTGCAGAACGCGTCGTCCAGTTCGATGAATTGAAATTCCGTGCTCATCCAGAGCACCAGTTCTTCGCACAGCCTCGAAAGGTGAGCCATGATCAAAGCGGCGGCGCTCAGAAACTCCACGATGAAATCCCGGTCGCTTACCGCATCCAAACTGTTCTCATACACCCGGTCAAAGCCGAGCTGCTGCGCCACAAAGTGGCGGTCGATCGGAAACGTCGTGCCGGCCAGCGCTCCCGCTCCAAGAGGCAGGACGTTGATCCGCTTGTAGCTGTCCTGCAGCCGTTCGATGTCGCGCTGAAACATCGACACATACGCCATCATATGATGTCCGAACGAGATGGGCTGAGCTCTCTGCAGATGCGTGTATCCGGGCACGATCGTCTCCACATGGTCCTTCGCCTGACCGATCAATGCCTCTTGCAGTCTGTGCAGCAAACCGACGATCTCGACTACACGCTTGCGCAAGTACAGATGCATATCCGTCGCAACCTGGTCGTTGCGGCTGCGGCCCGTATGCAGCTTGCCTCCGACCGGCCCGATCTCTTCGATCAGCATTTTCTCAATGTTCATATGTATATCTTCATCGGCGATCGAGTATTCAACCTCGCCTCTGCGAATACGCTGCAGAATTCGATGCAATCCTTCCTGGATTTTTTCCACATCCTCCGCCGGGAGAATGCCGCATTTGCCCAGCATCGCGACATGCGCGAGACTACCCTGAACATCTTCTTCCGCCATTTCTTTGTCAAATGTGATTGAAGCAGTATATTCCTCCACCAGCTGGTCCGTCTTCTTCGTAAATCGCCCGCCCCACAGTTTCGACACGATCGTTCCACAGCCCCTTTCTTTCTATCTGCATCCGAAAAAACTCGCACACTTCATTATAAAGAATTACTTAACATCCGCCAAGTCCTCTGGGACGAAGGGGGATGTTTAGTAATTCTTATGCAGTCCAAGGAAGAGTGAAGGTCAGAATTTCCACAACCTGCGAAAGAATTACTTAACATCCGCCAAGTCCTCTGGGACGAAGGGAGTCGGCGATACCGCGACAACTTCGCCGCATGTTTATAGAAAAAGGCAACCCGGCGGGAAGGATGCCCGCCGGGTTGCCCGCGAATAAAGTGCGGTCCGACGAATCGGAGACGTTACGATTTTTTCTGCTCGACGCCCATCGATACCTTCAGACGGAGCGCGTTCAGCCGGATGAATCCGGTAGCGTCGTTCTGATTGTACGCCTGCGTCGGATCGGCTTCCATCGTCGCGATGTTCGGGTTGTACAAGCTGACCGGGCTCTTCACGCCGGCTGCGATGACGTTGCCTTTATACAATTTCAGACGAACCGTTCCGGTGACATTTTTCTGGCTTTCGGTCACCAGCGCCTGCAGAGCAAGCCGTTCCGGCGAGAACCAGAACCCGTTGTACACAAGGCTGGCGTACTTCGGAATCAGCGAATCGCGCAGATGCATCACTTCCCGGTCCATCGTCAGCGATTCCATCTTCCGATGCGCGACGAACAGGATCGTTCCGCCCGGCGTCTCGTATACGCCGCGGCTCTTCATGCCGACGAAACGGTTTTCCACCATGTCGACGCGGCCGATGCCGTGCTTGCCGCCCAGCTCGTTCAATTTCTCCATCACGCCGAGCGGACTCAGCCGTTCGCCGTTCACCGCCACGCAAATTCCTTGTTCAAAATCCAGCTGCACGTACTCCGGTTGGTCAGGCGCGTCTTCCGGAGACACGGTGAGCAGATACATGTCCTTCATTTCTTCCGAGCTTGCATCAAACCACGGGTCTTCCAGCACCCCGGACTCATAGCTGATATGCAACAGGTTGCGGTCCATCGAATATGGTTTCGCGGCCGTCGCGGCAACCTTGATGCCATGCGACTCGGCGTACGCGATCATCTCCGCGCGTCCCGGGAAACGTTCGCGGAACGAATCCAGCCGCCACGGAGCAATCACTTCCAGTTCAGGCGCCAATGCAGCCGCCGTCAGTTCGAAGCGCACCTGGTCGTTGCCTTTGCCGGTCGCGCCGTGCGCGATCGCGAACGCTCCTTCGGCGCGCGCGATCTCGACCATCCGCTTGGCGATCAGCGGACGCGCGATGCTCGTGCCGAGCAAATACTGTCCCTCGTACAACGCTCCAGCCTGAAACATCGGGAAAATAAAATCTCTGGCGAATTCTTCCCTCAGATCGTCGATATACACTTTCGAAGCGCCCGTCTTCAGCGCCTTTTCTTCGAGTCCTTCCAGCTCTTCCTTCTGACCGATGTCCGCGGTGAACGTGATGATCTCCGCGTCATACGTCTCCTTCAGCCACGCCAGGATGACCGAAGTATCCAAACCGCCGGAATATGCCAATACAATCTTCCGCTTTGCCATCGTTTCGCCTCTCCTTCCTGAGAACATGATACCAAAATTGAAACCCCGTCACATCAGGGCCGCCATGATCGCCTTCTGCGCGTGCAGACGGTTCTCCGCCTGATCGAAGATGATCGAATTCGGACCGTCGATGACCGATTCGGACACTTCCTCACCGCGGTGAGCGGGCAGGCAATGCATGAATAAATAATCCGGCTTCGCATACTTGACCACGTCATCGTTCACCTGATAGTTCCGGAACGCTCTCTCGCGCTCCAAACGTTCGTGCTCGAAGCCCATGCTTGCCCAGACATCCGTATAGATGACGTCCGCATCCGCCGCCGCCTCCTTCGGATCGCGATGCAGCGTGATCTTTCCTCCGGTTAACTCCGCCTGCTCTTTCGACAATTGGACGATGTCCGGATTCGGTTCATACCCTTCCGGCGTGGCGACGGCTACGTGCAGTCCGAGCTTGCTGCCGCCCATCATCAACGAATGCACCATGTTGTTGCCGTCGCCGATATAGGCGAGCTTGAGTCCGGCCAATTTGCCTTTTTTCTCATAAATCGTCTGATAATCCGCCAACGCCTGGCACGGATGCATCAAATCGGTCAAACCGTTGATGACGGGGATCGTCGCGCCCCGCGCCAGCTCGATGACCGTCTTGTGCGCATACGTGCGGATCATGATGCCGTTCAGATAACGCGACAGCGTCTGCGCCGTGTCGAGCACCGTTTCACCGCGTCCGAGCTGCAAATCTTGTCCGCTCAGGAACAGCGCGTGTCCGCCGAGCTGATACATGCCGACTTCGAAAGACACCCTTGTGCGCGTCGAATTTTTATCAAAAATCATGCCCAGCGTCTTGCCCTTGAGCGGCTGGTACACTTCGCCGTTTTTCAGTTTCCGCTTCAGCTCGATCGCCTGCTCGATCAGGTACATCAGTTCTTCCGACGAGTAATCGATCAGCGCGATAAAATCGCGTCCCTTCAGTCCGGCCGCTATTTCTTCCTTCTGTTTTTCCGTCAAACGGATATTCATTTGTTCCACCCCTCGGGATTTTGACTTTCGAACACTTCGGCGAGAATCTGAATCGCGCGCTCCGCCTCTTCACGCGTCACGAGCAGATTCGGAAGCAAACGGATGACGTTCGGGCCCGCCGGAACGACAAGCAGTCGCTTGTTATGGGCAGATGCGATCAGGTCGGCCGCAGGTCCCTTGCACACGATGCCGATGAGCAATCCGCGGCCGCGAATCGTCTGGACATAAGGATGCCCTTCCAGCCGCTCCCGCAGGCCGTTGATCAGAAACTCTCCCATCTGCCGCGCTTTCTCCGGCACGCGATGCTCCACCATATACTCGACGACGGCACAAGCGGCCGCAGCGGCGATCGGCGTCCCGCCGAACGTCGTCGCATGGCTGCCCGGTCCGAACGCTTCGCGCAATTTGGCCTTGCCGAGCATAGCTCCGATCGGAAATCCGTTGCCCAACCCCTTCGCGACCGTAAAAATATCCGGTTCCACGCCATACTGCTCATATGCGAACAACGAGCCGGTTCTGCCCATCCCCGTCTGCACCTCATCAAAGATGAGCAGCAAACCGCGTTCATCGCACAGCCGGCGAAGCTCCTTCACGAACTGCGGATCGGCCGGAATGACGCCGCCCTCCGCCTGCACAAGCTCCAGCAAGACGGCGCAAGTGCGGTCGTTTATCGCGGCCCGCACCGATTCGATATCGTTATAAACCGCCTGATCATAAAAACCGGCCGGCAGCGGCGCAAATCCGTCCTTCACCTTATCCTGGCCGGTCGCGGTCAGCGTCGCCAGCGTCCTGCCGTGGAACGACTGTCTGAACGTGATGATCTCGTACCGATCTTCCCCGCGAACCTTCTGCATATATCTTCTCGCCAGCTTGATCGCCGCTTCGTTCGCCTCCGCGCCGCTGTTGCACAGGAAGACGAGATCCCCGCACGTATGCTCGGTGAGCAGCTTCGCCAAACGTTGCTGCGGCAATGTGTAAAACAGATTCGAAACGTGCCACAGCTCATCCAATTGTTTCTTCAGCGCTTCCTTCACCGGCGCGAACGCATGTCCCAGATTGGTCACCGCAAGCCCGCTGGAGAAATCCAAATATTCCGTCCCCTGATCGTCCCAAAGTTTGCTGCCGTCCCCTTTCACGATCGTGATCGGGTACCGCGCATAAGTCGGGAACAATTCCGCCGCTCTTCCGTTATCCGCGCTCATCGCACCCACCCCTTGTTCCAAAACTGTTTACTCCTTCAATGCCGCAATAAAGCTTTATTTCTTCACGGCAATCCGGACCGTCGTTTTCTGCCGTTTATGCTTTCTTCCGCCCGTTCATAAGCCCGGATTGCAACAGGTCCGTTCAGCGGGAGATGATCCTCGTACCGATCGGTTCTCCGTTCAGGACGCGGCTTAGTATCCGAGGTTCGGCGCCGTCCACGATGACGACCTCCTTCACCTGTCCCTGAATACACTGCACAGCCGCGCGCACTTTCGGGATCATCCCGCCGTATATTTCTCCGTCGGCGATCATCGCTTCGATCTCTTCGACCGTGACCGACGGCATGACCCGCTTCTCACCGTTCACCGTGCGCATGATGCCCGGAACGTCGGTCACCACGATCATCCGGTCGACGCCCAGATGCGAAGCGACCGCGCCGGCGGCGGTATCGGCGTTAATGTTGTAATGCTGTCCTGCGTCGTCGATGCCGAGCGGCGCCACGACGGGCATATACCCCATGCCGATGATGCCGTTCAGGATCGAAGCGTCCACGTGCGTCACTCCCCCGACAAGCCCGATTTCATGGGCGTTCGCCACAGGCGCCGCCTTGATCAATCCGCCGTCGATGCCGGAGATGCCGATCGCCCTGCCGCCGGCCTTGGCGATGCGACGCACAATCTGCTTGTTGATCTGACCGCAGAGCACCATCTCGACGACGTCCAGCACGCGTTCATCCGTCTTGCGCAAGCCGCCGACGAACGTCGTCTCGATCCGCATCGCGGACAGCAGTTCATTGATCGCGGGTCCCCCGCCGTGCACGATGACCGGCACCGTTCCCGCCTCCTGCAACCTTCGCAAATCCTCGAAAAATTCCTCAGGCAGCGCAGCCAGCGTGCTGCCGCCGCACTTCATCACAAACCGGTTCTGTGCCACTCCATTCACTCCCATTTCGTTCGGTACGGCTCCTGCGTCCGATGCGCCCGCTGTTCCTTAAGAAGCACCGCTCGCCGTCGATGCGCGCTTGACCCCGACGCACAGCTTGTTCGCGTCCGTACGCTCCCTGCCCCCGATATGCCGCTTCCGCCCGGCAGGCGGTTCGTTCCACGCATTGCTCCGTAGTCCGCACCCTCTCATGTCCGGTACGCCGCGTTGATGCGCACATACTCATACGTCAAATCGCAGCCCCAAGCGGTCGCCCGGCCTTCCCCATTATGCAGATTAACGTGAATCTGAACGAAATCTCCCTTCAAATACTCTCTCGCCTGATCGTCATCGAAAGGCACCGGACGCGATTGTTCGAGCGTCACGATGTCGCCGATGCGAATGTCGACCGTATGGACGTTCACAGGCTCTCCCGAACGGCCGATCGCCGCGATGATGCGCCCCCAGTTCGCATCCGCTCCGAAAGCGGCGCTCTTCACCAGGCTCGAACTGATGATCGTCTTCGCGATCACGCGGGCGGACGCATCCGACACCGCGCCGGCCACATTCACCTCGATCAGTTTCGTCGCGCCTTCTCCGTCACGCGCGATCTTCTTCGCCAATTCCTGACACACATATTCGAACGCCGCCGTGAAGCTTGCCCAGTCCGGATGGTCGGGCGTCAACTGCGGAGCGCCCGCGCAACCGTTCGCCATGACCACGACCATGTCATTCGTGCTCGTATCGCCGTCGACGGTAATCATATTGAAGCTTTTATCCGTCGCCTGCTTCAGCAGAAGCTCAAGGTCTGCTGCGCCGATGGCCGCGTCGGTCGTAATAAAGCCGAGCATCGTCGCCATATTCGGATGGATCATGCCCGAACCTTTCGCCGCTCCCGCAATATGCACCTCCACGCCGCCGACCGCAACGCGCACGCACACTTCCTTCTTCACCAGGTCGGTCGTCAAAATCGCCTGGCAAAACTGTTCGCTTCCGTCCGCCGTCGATTGCACATTTTCCGGCAGTTTGCGGATTCCCGCCCGCACCTTATCCATCGGCAGCAGTTCGCCGATGACGCCGGTGGAAGTGACGCCGACGAGATGAGGCGCCACCCCGAACGCGCGAGCCGCTTCTTCGCGCATGCTGCGGGCATCTTCCAGCCCCTGCTCACCGGTGCACGCGTTGGCGTTGCCGCTGTTGACGACCATCAGCTGCAGCTTGCCTTCGGTGCCGATGCTTTCGCGCGTCACCTGCAACGGAGCCGCCTGAAACGCGTTCGTCGTATATACGCCCGCTGCATTTGCCGGCACCTCGCTGAAAATCGCCCCTAGATCGTTGCGCCCGGTTTTCTTCAGACCGCAATGCAGTCCTCCGGCCCGAAAGCCGCGCGGCGTCGTCACCGAACCGTCCGGAACCACTGTGAATAACGCATTTGCCATTCCATAATCCCCTTCTTTTCGACAAGACTTATGATGCATTTATGGTTTTTTATGTATAAAGTGAATGACGCATCAACGCAATGTTTAGATGTATATCCTGCCTCGTCAAGCCGCCGGTCGGAAACGGCACCGCTTTGATAAGACGCAGGAGCGTGATCGATCGATGAACGTGTAACGTTGCATGAACATAAAGGTGCAAATTAGCGTGTAATGAAGCAAGACGAGTAAATCAACAGACATATCATGCGCAAACGCAACAGCGCATCAATGCGCAGTAAAGATGAGTCCTCTCTCAGCGGGTAAGCGCACGCGCATCCTTACGGATAAACCGGCGCGTGCAGAAGTCCGAGCGTCTCGTCCCAGCCCATCATCAGGTTCAAATTTTGCACCGCCTGTCCCGCCGCGCCTTTCACCACATTGTCGATGACCGAAATAATCGTCACACGTCCCGTGCGGGCATCGACGGAAAAGCCGATATCGCAATAGTTCGAACCGTACACTTCCTTCGTTGCCGGCCATTTTCCGGCATCGCGCACGCGGACAAACCTGCGCCCTTCATAAAACTGCCGGTACAGATCGACAAAGTCCTGCTCGCTCCACGTCCCGTTCAGCTCCGCATACATCGTGCTCATGATGCCGCGCGTCATCGGCACGAGATGCGTCGTGAACGTCGTCACCACATCGCGGCCGGCTTCCAGACTGAGCGTCTGCTCGATCTCCGGAATATGCTGGTGTTTGTTCACTTTGTACGCTTTGAAGTTTTCATTCACTTCCGCATAATGCACGCCCAGATTCACGCCGCGACCCGCTCCGGATACGCCCGACTTGGCATCGATGATGATCGTGTCCGGATCGATCCAGCCCGCCTTCACCGCCGGAATCAGGCCGAGCAGCGCCGAAGTCGGATAACATCCGGGATTGGCGATGAAATCTGCACCCTGCACCTGTTCTCCGTAAATTTCGGACAAACCGTAAACCGCCCGCTTCAAATACGCTTCATCCGCCGCCTTCTTCTGATACCAACGCTCGTACACATCGCCCGATTTCAGGCGGAAATCGCCGGACAGGTCGATCACTTTCAATCCCGCTTCGAGCAGTTTCGGCGCAAGCTCCGTGCTGACGCCGGAAGGTGTTGCCGTAAAGACGACATCCGTCTTGCTCCTGATCAGTTCCACATCAACCGCATCCAGCGGCATATCCAGAATTTCCGTCAAATGCGGATAGCCGTCCGAGAACAATTCGCCCGCGCTGGAGGATGAAATAACCGATGAAATCTCGACGTATGGATGAGTCAGCAACAGACGAACAAGTTCAACACCGCCGTATCCGGTGGAACCGACAATTCCCACTTTGATCTTTTTCGTATCCGTACTCAATTGTCCTCCGCCTCTCTGCTTTACAATATGCATTATTATACGGTTAATAGAATAAAAATTCAATGCGCATATCCGCATCATCCAAATATTTGCGGCGCGTGCCACGGTATATTGACGATGCGTTCCAGCCGTGCGACGCGCCCTGCCCATGCAATGAGGGAGCCACTGTTGTGACTCCCCGTTGTATCGTCTGCGGCATGCCGTCCGCGGCTTGAGCGGCTCGGCCGCGCAGCCTGCATCAATCGATGTCGCCGCCTTTATCTTTGCTGATCTGTCCGCGCAAATACGCGTCGATGAACATATCGATGTCGCCGTCCATCACAGCCTGAACATTGCTCGTCTCCACACCCGTGCGATGATCTTTCACCATGCTGTAAGGATGGAACACATAAGAGCGGATCTGGTTCCCCCACGCGATATCCGTCTGCTCCCCGCGAAGTTGAGCGAGCTCGGCCTCCTGCTCCTTGATCTTGCGCTCATACAGCTTGGATCGGAGCATGTTCATCGCACGCTCGCGGTTTTGCACCTGCGACCGTTCGGTCTGACAAGCGACGACGATGCCGGTCGGAATATGCGTAATGCGCACCGCGGAATCCGTTTTGTTGATATGCTGGCCGCCCGCGCCGCTGGAACGGTAAGTGTCGATGCGCAAATCTTCGGGACGGATCTCGATCTCGATCGTCTCGTCGATCTCCGGGACGACGTCGCACGAGACGAACGAAGTGTGGCGGCGCCCCGACGCGTCGAACGGCGAAATGCGCACCAGACGATGCACGCCTTTTTCCGCTTTCAGATAACCGTAAGCGTTGTGCCCTTTGATGAGCAGGGTGACGCTTTTCACACCGGCTTCATCACCGGGCAAATAATCGAGAACTTCGACTTTGAACCCTTTATCTTCCGCCCAGCGCCTGTACATCCTGAGCAGCATTTCCGCCCAGTCCTGCGACTCCGTGCCGCCCGCACCCGGGTGCAGTTCCAAAATCGCGTTCAGTTTGTCGTATTGATTGTTCAGAAGAAGCGACAGCTCGAACGATTTCAGCCTTTCGACGAATTTCTCAAGATTTTGCTCGAGCTCCGCCGCCAAGCTTTCGTCGTGCTCTTCCTCGATCAGTTCCGCCATCAGCTGCAGTTCGTCGTACTTCTCGGACAGTTCCTCGAACTCGGTGACGACGGATTTGACCGCGTTCATTTCGCTGATGATCTTCTGCGCCCGTTCATTATCGTCCCAAAAGTCAGGGGCCGACATTTTGATCTCATAATCGGCGATCTGTTCGCGTTTCAGATCTAAGTCAAAGAGACCCCCTAAGTTGTTGTAGTCGAACACCCGCATCATGCAGGCTATGTCTCAATTCCGCTTCCAATGCCATACAAACCACCTCATAAATCGTTAATAGTTAATTGTGATTCATCGATTTCATTTGTGATGATCAATCATGATGCGCCATGGCAGTATTTGTACTTCTTGCCGCTGCCGCACGGGCAAGGATCGTTCCGGCCGATCTTCTCTTCCGTCCGGCGCACCGGCGTTCTCGGCTTAGACTTGCCGCGGTCTTCGTTCGTCGTCACCGACTTGGCCTCGGCGACGGCTTCACGTTTCACATTCGCCTCGACATGGGCCTTCATCACATAAGTGGCCACCTGCTCCTGAATCTTCGCGATCATTTCCTGGAACATCTCGTAGCCCTCAAACTGATATTCGCGAAGCGGATCGGTACCGCCGTAAGCGCGAAGATGGATGCCCTGGCGAAGCTGATCCATCGCATCGATGTGATCCATCCATTTGCTGTCCACCGCACGCAGCACGACGGCCTTCTCGAATTCGCGCATCAGTTCCTCGCCCAGTTTCTCGCGCCGCTCCTCATACAGGCGATGGGCGAGATCTTTCATATAGGCGATGATCTCTTCCTTCTCCTTGCCCCACAGTTCTTCCTTCGTCAGCTGGCCTTCATGCAGGAACGTTCCGTTGCAATAATCGATGATGCCCTGCAGGTCCCAATCTTCCGGCACATCTTCGTCCGAACAGTGCGCTTCCACCGTCCGCTCGATCACTTCATCGATCATGTTCAGCACGATGTCGTGAATTTCTTCCAGTTCCAAAATGTCGCGGCGCTGCTTGTAGATGATGGAACGCTGCTGGTTGATGACGTCGTCGTATTGCAGGACGATTTTGCGTATGTCGAAGTTATAGCCTTCGACCCGCTTTTGCGCGTTTTCGATCGCCCGCGTGACGAGCTTGCTCTCGATCGGCACATCGTCTTCGAAACCGAGACGCTCCATAATACTCTGCATATTCTCCATGCCGAACCGGCGCATCAAGTCGTCTTCAAGCGAGAGATAGAAACGGGACGATCCCGGGTCGCCCTGACGTCCGGCGCGTCCGCGAAGCTGGTTGTCGATGCGCCGGCTTTCATGCCGCTCCGTCCCGATAATATGCAGACCGCCGAGCTCCGCGACACCTTCTCCCAGGATGATGTCCGTACCGCGGCCCGCCATATTCGTGGCGATCGTCACGGCGCCGAGCTGCCCCGCCTTCGCCACGATTTCGGCTTCTTCGGCGTGGTGCTTCGCGTTCAGAACCTGATGCTTGATGCCTTTTTTCTTCAGCATCTCGGACAGCATCTCGGAAGTCTCGATCGAGGTCGTGCCGACGAGCACCGGCTGCTGCCGCTTGTGACACTCGACGATTTCCTCGACGACATGCTTGAACTTGCTTTGCTTCGTCTTGAAGATGACATCGGGATAATCTTTCCGGATCATCGGTTTGTTCGTCGGGATCACGACAACGTTCAGGCCGTAGATTTTCTGGAATTCCTCTTCTTCCGTCTTCGCGGTACCGGTCATCCCCGCAAGCTTCCGGTACATCCGGAAATAGTTCTGGTAGGTGATCGAGGCGAGCGTCATGCTCTCATTCTGAACCTGCAGCCCTTCCTTCGCTTCGATCGCCTGGTGCAGCCCGTCGCTGTAGCGCCGTCCCGTCATGATCCGGCCGGTGAACTCATCGACGATCAGCACCTGATCATCCTGCACGACGTAATCGACGTCGCGCTTCATGATCACGTGAGCCTTCAGCGCCTGCTGAATATGATGGTTGACCATCGTATTCTCGTAATCGAACAGATTGGCGATATTGAACGCCTGTTCCGCCTTCGCCACGCCGCTTTCCGTCAGCATGACGCTTTTCGTCTTCACATCGACCGTATAGTCTTCCTCCGCGCGCAGACGTCTTACGAACCGGTCCGCCGCGTAGTACAATTCCGTCGATTTGTTCGCCGTACCCGAGATAATAAGCGGCGTACGCGCCTCATCGATCAGGATCGAGTCCACTTCGTCGATGATCGCATAATGGAGTTCACGCTGCACCATCTGCTCTTTGTATTGCACCATGTTGTCGCGCAAGTAGTCAAATCCGAATTCATTATTCGTACCGTATGTGATATCGCATTGATATGCCGCCCGCTTCTGCTCTGCAGTCATGTTATGCAGGTTCACGCCGACCGTCAACCCGAGGAACTCATAAAGCGGTCCCATCAGATTGCGCCCGACCTGAGCGAGATAATCGTTCACCGTGACGAGATGGGCGCCCTTGCCCTCCAGCGCGTTCAGATAAAGCGGAAGCGTCGCGACCAGCGTCTTCCCTTCCCCGGTTTTCATCTCCGCTATATTGCCTTCATGAAGCACGATTCCGCCCATCAGCTGAACATCGAAATGCCGCATGTTCAGCACGCGCTTGCTCGCCTCGCGAACGACGGCAAACGCTTCGGTCAGCAGATCGTCGAGCGTCTCTCCCTTTTGCAAACGTTCGCGGAACTCATCTGTCTTCCCGCGAAGCTCAGCATCCGACAGCTTGGCCATCTGCGGCTCAAGCGCATTGATCGGTTCGATACGCTTCCACAGCCGCTTCACTTCGCGTTCATTCGCATCGCCGAAAATCTTGGCCAACCAACCCATGGTTTTTAGACCCCTTTCCCAAAACAGATCCGCATATTTTTAAATTGTAACAATAGTAAGAAACTAGAGCAAGCATACTTGACATCACCGGCCATCTGCTTCTCCCCGGCGGAAGCTGCGCAAACGGGCCGTGACCGCGCACTTGACCCGATACGTATAACCAAAAAAGAACCACAAGTTGTCAGCCATGCCGCGAATTCAATGCGCATACATGCGAAAGGAGCCACTTCCGTGGCTCCCATCATCGACCAATATCACCAAAGGACTGTTGTTTTCCTGCATTCCGAAATGCCGCACATCATACGACCGGTTCGATCAAACCGTATTTGCCGTCTTTACGGACATACACGACGTTGATTTCGTTGGTATCCGAATTTTCGAATACAAAGAAATTATGCCCAAGCAGGTTCATCTGCAAGATCGCTTCTTCGACATCCATCGGCTTTAATGTAAACCGCTTCGTACGGACGATCTGCAAATCTTCCTCCGGTTCCTCCGTTTGCACCGCCACATCGACCGCATCGGCGCCCTCCTTGAACAGCGTGCGGACGCCTTCTCTGCGCCAGCGCCGGTTCACCTTCGTCTTGTGCTTGCGGATTTGACGCTCCAGTTTATCGACGACCATGTCGATCGACGCGTACATATCATTGCTTGTCTCTTCCGCACGGAGCAGGACTCCTTGCAGCGGTATCGTGACTTCGACCGTATGCAAACCGCGATTCACGCTTAATGTTACATTCACTTCATGATGCAGAGGAGTTTCGAAATAGCGTTGCAGTTTGCTGATCTTTTTCTCGGTGTACTCTCTCAGCGCCTCCGTTACTGTCAGTTGATCGCCACGAACTTGAATATTCATCCTGCATCCCTCCTTGGTCTTTACACCTTCATCATAACATATCGCCGGGCGGCAGCACAAAGTTGTTTTTGTAAAATTACTGATTTTTCAAACAATTATTACGGAAGTGTGACAAGGTTTATTTTTATGCTTTTATTTTAATGCGCAGGCAAACAAACCTATGGATCTCCCGGCTTGCGGCCGCACCTTCCGGCAACTTTTCAGACCAAGCGGATGCCATCATCCGAAGCGGTTTAACGTGAGCCCGACGCTTCTCTTACATCATCACCAGCACGTCGCAAACGGCGCCGCTCGGAATATGAATCTTCCCGTTTCTCAACCAATCATCGGCGATCGCCTTGAACATCGCCACGTAGATATGATACCCGTTTCGTTCGGCGGCCTCCCTCAAATGTTTGGGAAACAGCCTGATATATCCATGCAGGTACTGTTTGATCAGCTCAGTGTAACGCGGTAGGAAATCGGCAAACATCGCTTTCGCCGAAGCGAGATACCGTTCAAATTCGGTTTTCGTGAATACCGGAATGGTGCAGACGATTTCATTCGCTTCATTTCTCGCCAGATACTTCCCCGCGATCATTTTCGCCGCGATTTCTTTTTGCTGCTCGTCCAGTTGCTCATGATTTACAACGGCGTGACAGACATCAATCTCGAAATCATACATCATCTTGCGATACGCGAAAGGAGCGAAGTGATACACATAATGGGCCAGTTTCCCGCTCTCGTAATTGTTCATCGATTTTTCCATCCCGACTCCGATCGCCGATTCGCCTGACGAGTCCGGAGCCGTTCCGGTATAGTCCCAGTGCCGGCCGTCATATTTCGGCGGAATGGGGGTATACTCCGACGGTCTGTACTCCGATACCGTCTGATCAAGCAACATGACGGACAGCAAACAGAGCAATTCATCAAAAGAACGGCCCGATGCCTGCAGCCCTGACGACGGGATCACGCTTTCCGCAAGTTGACGGGACAGCGCGTAAAATTCCCCGGAAACGGCCTCCACCACTTTTGGCGCCTGCTCGGCGGAATACCGGCTCGTCGTTTCGTCGAAGATGAGAAAATTCGTTTGCACCGTCGTCGGGGTCGGCCGGATGACCGCCTCACGCCGGATCAAGTTTTGCACTCTGTCCTCAATGTAAAAGGCGGGCACGCCCGTCAGCTTGGACAGCTGCTCGACGGTCTTCGGTTCCCGATACGCGTGCAGCAGGATGTTATGAGACAAGGCGTCGTCGATGTACTGCCACGGCATCGGGACGTCTTGTCCGCTGATGTTGAATTCGCCCGTAATCCGGATGTTCAGTTGTCTTGGTTTCAAAGCCTGTTCGTTCATTTGACCGCACTCCTTTTTTAATTTTTCCCGGGCCAGCGAAAGCCGGTATGTAACCGTCCCTTCCGGCAGTCCGAGTTTTTGGGAGATCTCCCTGCAGGATAAATTGTCGTAATAATACATCACGAGAATATCCCGGTAGGCGGCGGACATTTGAGCGATGTTCCGGCGCAAAGTATGGAGCTGCTCCTCTTCAATAAAGCGATGATCGTCTTCGACCGGGACCGCGGCGACTTCATCGAACGACATCACGTGGCGGTTTTTGGCTTTGCCGCGTTTGTACACTTTCAGCGTATTATCCGCCAGCCGCCAAAACCACGGTTCGAATTTCGATCTGTCGCGAAGATTGCGCAAACTTTTCAGCGCCTGAAACAAAATTTCCTGGGTCAATTCCTCCGCCTCCTCTCTGGAGTAGGTGCGGGCAACCGACCAAGCGTAGGCCTTATCCAGCATTCCGGAAACAAGCTCAAAGTCCACTATCTCATCCCCCTTCTATTTGTAAAGTGCAGTCAAACGCCGGTTCATTGGCTCTTTCTCAAAAAAATTTATGCCAATTCACATTGCAACATTTTGGAGTGAGATGTGCAGGATTCCGCTCCATATCCCGTACTTTTTGTGAAGGTTTCCGTTTTATCCTGAAGAACGTCATGTGAAATAAAAAACACCCCGATCAAATCGGGGTGTTCTTGAGCTGACTGTAGCTAAATCACATCTATACCATCGATCACGAGTGACCGGGCGGATTAGAGTTTTACTACGTTAGCTGCTTGTGGTCCGCGAGCGCCTTCCACGATATCGAATTCAACCGCTTGACCTTCTTCAAGCGTCTTGAATCCTTCCGCTTGGATCGCCGAATAGTGAACGAATACGTCTCCACCCTCGTCAGACTCGATGAAACCATAACCTTTTTCTGCATTGAACCATTTTACTCTACCTTGCATGTAACACATTCCCTTCGTAATCAAATACGTGAAACTTAAAGCTCACACCCTGACTATATCATTCGTCATCCATAAAGTCAATTGCAGGAATTCGATGCCGCAACAAAATGTATGCGTTTTCTTCAGGGTACTGCGCAGTACATCCCATAGGTTGTGCATATCCGCAAAAAATTATTCACATGCTTTTCAACAGAATGAAAGCTTATTTTCATTATTATGCACAGATTTATTCACATTATCCACAAAGATGTGGACAGAATAATGGGGATAACTTTTCCTCCGACTCCTTCCAGTAAGAAAACAAGAGCCCCCAAGACAGGGGGCTCCATCGTTGTCCGGTTCGGTCCGAGCTTGCCGTCGCATGGACGCCGACAGTTCGCTTACAGCTTGCTCCACATCTTCTGCTGTTGCATGAACATCGTCCATATTTTGATTTTATGTCATGTCATTGGGATAATATATTTCGACCATCACTTAACTCACCATTATGTTGAGCGATCAAATAAAAAAGCTATTCCCTCAGTCTGATCTACAGACTTCCAGAATAGCTTCCTTCTGCAAGATTGTCCTTCTGTTATTTCCGCTTGTCAAAATATACGCCATCGATCGAATAAACAGGCGCGTAAGCCTCATGCTGCTTGCGATTGTCATTCAACCTGCGAAGACCTTTTGACGCCTCGGACTTCAGTTGTTCCATCCGCCCCATGATCATTCGGTCCCAGGTCAACACTTGCTCGATCATCTTCCGTTGGTGCGGTGCCGGCTGTTGTCTCGCATATTGCGCTTTCAACTCATTCAAAACCAGCTCGCGTTCGGCGACGAACTGTTCGAGCTTCGTATAATCCGCATCCTCCAGCTCTCCCGCCATCGTCTCCGTCATCTCATAGAGTCGTCGAATGACATTATCCATGAGAAGCACCCGTCGCCTGTTTGTGACTTTGCAGTTTGGAAGCAACTTCCATCCACGTCTGTTTCAATTCGATCAGATAGTTCAACACTTCCTCGGCAGGTTCCGCAGACTTGTTCGTGTTGGCTTCCGTCAGACGATAAATAAAGTAATCATAAAGACGGAGCAATCCGTCGCTGACCTCAGCCTTGCGGTCGAGGGTGGCGATGAGCTCGTAGATAATATTCTGCGCCTTCATCAGATTCGTATGTTTCTTTTCAATATCGCCTTCCCTGATGCCTTCAATCCCAAGTCTGCAAAAACGAATCGCGCCATCGTACAACATGATCAACAATTGTGCAGGTGAAGCGGTCTGTACCGTCGTCTCCAAATATTTGTTGCGTTGCAGCTGTGCCTGATTCATGATCGGCCCTGCCTCCTTAAAGATATCGCGATCTTTGTCACTATCTTCTCTCGTCTACCAGCAAGCCTGCCATTTCCCAGATTTTCGCCACGATGTCCAGCATCTTCTCAGGCGGGATTTCCCGAATCGTCTCGCCGGTGTCCCGGTTCAACACTTTCACCATAATCTGCTTCGTCGGTTCGTGGATGGAAAACTCCAGCGATGTGTATGTTCCGACAAGAGATTTGTTGACTTTCTCGATGACCTTGACCCACTGTTCTTCGCCGATCGGGACGTTTTCACCGCGAAGTCTCGCCTGCGTCAGTTCTTCAGTTGTTTGAATCGGAATATGGAAGGTATGGGATGGCGTGTTTTTCTCAGATGTCAGCGCTGCATTCAGTTGCACACCATAACCGCTACTGATCGTTCCTACGCTCATTTTTTCGTCACCCCATGAATAACCTTAATAACGCTCCCGGATTAGATTTTCTCGTCAAAGAGCATCCCGAGAAGCTCCACATAAGCCTCTTCCCATTCTACAAAATCTTTGGCCGGAATTTCTTTCAAAACCTCTCCGGTCATCGTATCGAGCACGGTTACCACCTTGCGGTTCGTCTCCTGATTCCATTCGACTTTCAGTGTCGTATTCCGCAATTTGATGGTATCGTTCACCTTTTGCACATTCGATACCAGACCTCATTCTTATCTGTTGAATGCCCTTGTCCCGATGGGAATATGATAGTCCTACATTTTGATTAATGTTATGCGCATCCACCGTTGTCCAACTTCACTTATATCAGTAACCGCTCATTTGGAGCAAGTTTTGCTGCAGCCACAAGCTTTGCTGATTCAGCTTGTCCAGAGCCGTTTCCATGGCGGCAAACTGCTTCCAGTACCGATCTTCGATGTATTTCAACCGGACTTCCCAATCCGCCAGTTCATCGTTCAAACTGTAGATGGTTTTTCCCAGCACGCTCTGATCGCCGGATGTGTATCCGGGAGTGCCCGCTTTATCGCGGAGCGCGTTGATCGACTTGTTCAGCTCCGCATAGACCCGTTCGGCAATCCCCAGTTGCGAAGCATCGCTTGAGTCTTCCGGAGACCGGGTGAACAGATTCATGACTTCCTCAGGATTTTTCTCCAACGCTTCGCGCAACTTTTCTTCGTCCAGTTCCAGCCTGCCGCCGTTGCGCCAATCTCCCGTCGTGATGCCGATCTTGCTGATCTGGTTAAGCTCGTTGGAACTGATGCCTTTCACCGGGTCGTAAATCGCTTTGCGCAAACTGTCCAGCGCTTCGCGCAAAATCGAGTCGTTGCGCAACAATCCGCTCTTCGCTCTCTGATCCCAGAGCTCGGCTTCTTTCTCGCTGATCGCCTTTCTTTCTTCTTCCGTCAGCGGCGGATAGTCGCGATACTTCGGTTCGTTGAGCCGCGATCTGAGATCATCGACCAGTTCATTATATTTATCGACGAACTCTTTGATCTTGTTGAACAGAGCGTCCGTATCGCTCTTCACCGTCAGGCTGACCTTGCCCGGCGTCGTCGCCATCAGATTCATCGTAATGCCGTTGATCGTCACTTCGTTCGACTTCAGTCCATCCACGACGATGCCGGCGGAAGAAGTTCCGTCATAATAGGTGAGTTTCGCGTCCTGCCCGGTGATCACAATAAGATCCTCCACGTCATCGTAGGACATGTGATCGCTCGGATCGTCGTTCAGTTCCGACGGGGAAGACAGCCCCAATATTTTTTCGGCGATGAACTGTGTATCTCCGCCAAATTCGATCTTCTGATCGCTCCCCATCTCCTTCGTGGAGATGAAAAATCTGGACGTCGTGTTGTCAAAGTTGGCTTTCAAGCCCAAGGATTTACCGTCCGCACCGGTCGCTTCCGAGATCTTGCGCGCCAATGATTCGTATGTATCGCTTGCCGTCACCTGGATCGTCGCCGTACCCGCGCTCGTCGTGACCGTGAAGGACGTTGCGGATTCACCGGATTGCAGCACGCGATCCGTCGATTTGGCCTTGGCATTCGTATCCGTATCCGCGATCAGCGCAGTTTTCGACGTCAGCGATGCCGGTCTTGCCAATTGGTGAATTTCCACCTGGTACGTTCCGGGCACTGCCTTGGTGCTCGCCTTGGCTGTTACCGCGTTCGTATCGGATGAACCGACGCTGTACGCAATGAATGTGGACTCAAGACGCAAACCGGCCATGGCATCGCGAAACTTTGACAGGGCGAGATTGACTTCTCTGTAGGCATCGCGCTGCCACTCCAGCAGTTGTTTTTTCTGGTATATCCGATCCCTCGGGATGCGTTCCACTTGCATCAGTTGTTTGACTATGCTGTCCACATCCATGCCGGATGCCAGACCGCCGATACGCATGTTCATAACTTTTCCTCCTCGTCCGTATGCATTGCTAATATTAATATCGGACAGTCCGACCAAATGTTTAAGGGGAACAAATGAATTTGCTCCCCTCGGCCGTCATCTATCAATCCGGTGACGTTCATTCACAACCTCCCGCAGCGCCAGCACGACATCCTCCACATCCTCATCCGACATACCAGGAAAAATCGGAAGAGTCAGCGCCTGTTCATAGTACGTTTCGGCTTTCGGACAAAGCCCCTTCTCGTAACCCAAGCCGTGATAGTACGGATGCCAATAGACCGGGATGTAATGAACATGAACGCCGATATTTCGCTGGCGCATCGCTTCAAACACCTGTTTGCGCGATAAACCGATCGCGGCGGAATCGATGCGGATCATATACAGATGCCATCCGGAGACGATCCGGTCGTCATCGGCCGGCGGCGTTATGATGCCCGGAATATCGGAAAGCATCTCATGGTACATCCCGGCGATTTCCCTCCGCCTTCGGAGAAAGCCGTCCAATTTCTTCAACTGGGATATCCCAAGCGCCGCCTGAATATCGGTCATGCGGTAGTTGTACCCGAGTTCCAGCATCTCATAATGCCAGGCTCCCTGATCTTCCGAATACGGCGTACGGACGATGCCGTGACTGCGGAACCGCTTCAGCCGCTCGTAGTAATATTCGGAATCGGTCGTCACGATGCCGCCTTCTCCGGTTGTGACCGGTTTGACCGGATGGAAACTGAAAATCGTCATATGCGCCAAACTTCCGACTTTCCGCCCGCCGCTTGAGGCTCCGAGCGCATGGGCGGCGTCCTCGATGACGACAAGCCCGTGCCTCCGCGCGATCTCGAGAATCGCGTCCAGATCGGCGGGTCTCCCGGCAAAATCAACGGGAATGACCGCTTTGGTGCGGTCGGTAATATGCCGTTCGATTTCCGCGGGATCGAGATTGTATGTCCGTTCGTCGATATCCGCAAACACCGGCCTTCCGCCGCAGTACAACACGGCGTTGGATGTGGCGGCAAAGGTAATCGGCGACGTGATCGCCTCATCGCCCGTGCCGATGCCGGCCGCACGGCAGGCGCCGTGAAGCGCTGCCGTTCCGTTGCAGAAGGCGACGGCATATTTGGCTCCCACGTACTCCGCCACCGCCCGTTCAAATTGCTCGATCTTCGGACCCTGCGTTAGGTACGGAGACCGGAGCGTCTCCACCACCGCCTCGATATCCTCGTCATCGATCGTCTGTCTTCCGTAGGATAAGAACGTCTCTCTTCGCCGCATCCGATTCAGCCGCTCCTCTCTTCGCGCGATCTCTCACAGACATTTCACCTTATTACCGAGAGCCTAGGCGTGCACTCAAGCCTGCGGACATGCCGGAACATAGGATCACCCGGCGCCTGATCCGCCGCCGTCCCTCGGCTTTCGTCTTCCAACAGCAGATCCCAATTACAATAACAGGTCCCAGCTGAGCGGAGTACCTTTCGCGACATCCCGCTTCACCCGTTTGCCGAGCACGAGATCGAGATATTTCGGCGGCAGCCCGTGTCCGGGGCGGATGACCCGCACATGTTCCCTGGTCAATGTATCGCCCGCTTTCAGATCGGCACCGATATACAGCGAGCGCCGGTGATCGAGAGAAGGCTTCTCCGCCTCCGTCGGCCCGTAATGCACCCTGCCCAGGCTGAGCCAAGCCCGTTCCGTTTCCACCACCAGCTGACGAAGCTCATCCGGTTCCAGAGAAAACGCCGCATCCACACCGCCTTCCGCTCGGGACACCGTCACATGCTTCTCGATGACGGTCGCGCCGAGGGCTACCGCGGCGATCGCCGTGCCGATGCCCAGCGTATGGTCGGATAACCCCACCTCGGTCTGGAACAGTTCCCTCATATGCGGAATCGTCGCCAGATTCGAATATTCCGGGGCGGCGGGATAAGTGCTCGTGCATTTGAGCAGGACGATCTGATCATTTCCCTGTCCGCGAATCGCGCGCACCGCTTCGTCGAGTTCCGCCGCGGTGGCCATACCTGTTGAAAGAATGATCGGTTTGCCCGTCGAAGCCGCTTTCCGGATCAGCGGAAGATCGATATTCTCAAAAGAAGCGATCTTATATGCGGGCGCGCCGAGCGATTCGAGAAAATCGACGGCCGTCTCATCGAACGGGGAACTGAACGCAAGAATCCCGTGTTGCCTGCACCGCTCGAAGATGGCCTGATGCCATTCCCAGGGCGTGTATGCTTCCTTATATAAATTGTACAAGGACTGCCCCTTCCACAAATTCGTCTCGCTCCGGATGAAAAATTCTCCGGTATGAATATCCAGCGTCATCGTATCCGGCGTATACGTCTGCAGTTTCACCGCGTCGACGCCCGCTTCCGCCGCCAGATCGACGATCTTCAGCGCGCGCTCCAGGGACTGGTTATGGTTGCCCGACATCTCCGCGATAATAAACGGTTTCACATCTCGTCCGATCTTCCGATCTCCGATCGTTATCATTTTCACGCCTCCTCAATAGGCTTAAGCCATGCATGTGGTCCGTGCGTATTCTCCGTCAATCTCATGCCCTGTTCGCTCATCCGTCTCCATCGATGCGGTTGTTCCGGCAACGCGCGCAGCAGATCGCGGTAGGTATCGGCCGTCACCTCGCCGTGTCGTCCGAGATTCACCGTCACGCCCAGCGCATCCGCGGTTTGCGTCGCCGCGAGCTGATTGTCCGCCACGATCGTGCTCGACGACGGCAACCCGACATAACACCGCTCCCAGGTCGTGCTTCCTCCCGCCCCGATCGAAAAATCCGCTTCCGCCATCAGTTGCGCCATGTAATCGATCTGGCAATGATACGCATATCCGCGCCGTTCGCATATGTCTCTGACAAGGGCCCTGGCGGGATTGGCGGCGCCGACGACGACATCCACCCTTTCGAACGGTTGGCCGTGTTCCTCCAGCGCCTTCAACACTTTCAGCGTCTCGCCCGTCGGATCGCTGCCGCCCATGAAAATGAGCAGCTTGCGGACCTTACCCGAGCGCGGCCGCATCCCGTTTCGAACCCGGATAAATTCGTCGCGCAAAATCAAATATTGCGGCCCGAGCAGTTTCACGCAATGTTCGGGCACTAGCGCATCGTATCGGCGTTCATAGTCCGGCACCATGTTCTGATCGAGAATGACGTCGCAGTCATGTTCGCGATTCGCCAGATCGTCGATGACGACGATCTTTTTCACCAGGGACCGGATCTCCCGCTCCCACTTGCGGTCGATCCCGTAATGGTCGATGATGCACAGATGCGCGGGTTCCATCTGCCCGATAACGCGGAAGCCCCGCGACTCGGCCAGACCGATCAGATTGCCCGTCAGAGGCAGCATGAAAAAGACGACCTCATGGCCGCGTTCCCTCAGCTTGTCCGCGATCGTCAGACAGCGCATGACATGTCCGCTGCCGATGTCGACCGAAGCATCCGCTCTGATGATCACCTTCATCGCTCATCACCTGTTTTTTGCTTGAGTACACATCATGACACATCCCCATCGTCGGTGTCTTCCCCGAAGCCTTGTGCGCCGATTCCAGCTCCTGCTGCGGCAACCGCCTCAAATCACCGGTTTTTGCTCGACATGCGCATTCAGCGCCGCAATATCGGGATGCCCGCGCAAATAGGCGACGACTTCCGCACTGGGCACCAGCGCATCCCGAAAATGATCCGCCACCGCCCTGCACAGCGCATAATCCTCTTCCGTATCGAGCGTGATGCGGAGCCGCGGCTGCTTAGGTTGCCGCAATTCCTCGGGAACGGGCAGGCTCTCCCGCGCAAACCGGTCCGGATACTCGTACGCGTAGTACGTCACATGCTCGCGATGGCGGGGTTCCCGGCCGTGCTCGTGCATGTGCAGAAGCGCTCTGAAGGAAACGATCTCCGACGCCAGGCCGCGCGGCATTTCCCCGACCAGATCGATCACATCCACGCGGCTCTCCTTCATCTTCTCCACCATGGCGCTCGCCAGCTCATAGTCGACAAACGGGCAATCCGCCGTCACCCGCATGACATAGTCCGGTTCGTAGCGCTTGGCGCACTGCACGTAGCGATCCAGCACATCTTCTTCCGACCCGCGGAACACCTCCGTTCCGTGCGCCGCGCCCCAGGCTTCCACCGCATCATCCTGCGGCAAAACCGAGGTGGCGACGATCACGTTCTCGACGCCCGCGACGCGTCTGCAACGTTCCACGACATACGTCAGCACATCCGCGTCCCCCAGCGGCTTCAAAATCTTGCCGGGGAGCCGCGAAGAACCCATCCTCGCCTGAATAATGATGATCGTCCGCATCTCATTCGCCTCCCGCCCGGTCCGGCACGACTTCCGGAACGTATCGGGCATATTTCTTCCCGACTTCATCCCAACGTTCCCGCGTCATTTCATAAAGATAAACATCGTGCCACGCATCGTATTTGCAAATGTGTTTTTCCAAGTATCCCACTTCCCTCGCCCCCAGCTGCAGATGAAGTCTGCGGACGGCGGTGTTATCCGCCATCACTTCCCCCATCATCTTCTCAAAGCCAAAGGTTGGGAACGCGTAATTATACATGTATGCGCCGATGAAACCCGCCAGCATCGCGTACTCCGGTTCGCCGATATAAAAATTCCAATATGCCCGCTTATGCCGCCGGTCGATCGAAGTGATCGAGATGTAGCCGATCAGACGGTCGCGGTAGGACATGAGCCAATAGCGGCCGCGTTCATCGCGGCGGATCGATTCGAGCCATCGGCGCTGATGCTCGAGGTCGTAAGGAATGTCCGTATACATATAGCGCGTGACGGCTTCGCTCGTGCGCCAATCCAGGATGAGCTGCAGATGCTCCTCTTGAATCGGTATCCATCTCATCACCGGATCACCACTTCCCTTGAAAAAGACTGCAAAAAGTTTTGCCCGTCCCACACCGCGTCAAAATTCAACGCCTGCCCGATCGGCACGATCCGGTCAATTCCACGGGCGGGGATGAGCCGGACAAAATCGGCCAATTCTTCCCTGGAATAGCCGAAATACGTCAGCGTCTGATCCGCATCGACGACCATCGGCGCCACCTCCGCCAGATCGGCATATCGGCACTCGTAGATCAGCCCCGCGCCGCAATGCCGCTCCCTCGCCCCTTCCGGCAATCCGTCCATGATCACCCTCGCGAAGGCCGGGCGCCAATCCACCCGGTTCGTCTCATGCTCCGCCGCCAGCGCGTAGCTCGCCGCCAGTTTTTGCACCTGCCATGCCGGTGTAAGCTCGGGAGGCTGCTCCTCGACCGCGCGCTCCATCAGCCGCCAAAACGGCTCCTGCGCCTCAGCGGCTTCATCCTCGCTTCCGATCCAGCACAGGATGCGGGGAGACGAACAGGCCATCTGCGCGAACCAAAACACATCGTTGTAAAAATGACGGACAACTTGCCGCTTCGTCTCACTGTCGGCTTTACCGAATGCGGATGCGCGGATGACGGCAAATGAGAAACGATTGGGAAAGGCAAGCTCATTTGCCGTCGGGGATAACGGAATGCGGCGGATCGCCCGCACCGTCGCGTCGCCGCCCCAGATGACGCGCGTATGACAGATCGAGGACAAGTATGCGGTCACCTCATCGTCATGTTCATAGGTAAGGATCACCGTCCGCCGCGATACGGCGGTAAACCTCGGATCGCTCAACACTTCTGCCAATACCGCCAAAAGTTCGTCCGTTTCAGGCGGCTTTTTGCTTGACAGTCGGATGATGTTCCGGTTGCCCGCCAACAGGGACAACATCCATGAATACACGAAAATCGTGTCGACGTTCGAAGGCGCGATGTGAAAAACGGTGCCTCTGGGCTGCACGATCCGCCGGCCGGTGAGACCGAGCCACGACCGGCGCAGTTCCTCGATGTGCGCTTTCCGCAGCCAATATCCGAGCGCGACGTACGGCGGATATTGACGAAGGCGCAGCAGCCGCTGCGACAATTCCTGTATAAACTGCAACGCTTCGGGAGCAAACGGAACCATCGGCTCCCGCTTCCCGAGCTCCGTCAACGCAAGTTTCCAGTCATCCCGAAAAGATTCGTCCGGATTCGGCCATATCAACCGCATCATCGCGCGCCCCCGTTTCCGCCGTATGCGTATGTATCGCTGCAACCGCGCAGTTCCGCCTTCGGAATCCGCCCGGCAACCTCGAAATATTTCCCCTTCCAACCGCACGGACAATCATCTTCCCCGAGCACCGTCCCCATGTCTTCGGTCAGCAGGCTGTGGCCCGGATAGCTTTCCGGCAGCGAGCTCAACACCTGAATCATTCCTTGTTTTCGGGGCGGCAGCGGTTCGAACGTCAACATGTCGCGGATGACGACATCCGCAAAATTCGGCGCATGCAAATGTCCGCACGAGCATTCCACAAAAATCGACCCAACCTGCTCCACCATGCCGTAATAGTTATGAACGCGCTGGAAGCCGAATTGCTCGCGCAGACTGTGCCGAAATTGCGCCGCGCTCACCGCTTCCTCCTGCAGTTTCTTCCACCCGCCGCCGTGAATGAGCACGCTGTCGCCGAGTTCCAGCGTGACGCCTTGCGCCCGTGCCTCCATATACAGATGCTTCCAAATGATGTACGTGAAACCGAACCACAAGATCGGGCTCTCCCTGTGCTCGGCCAAAAACGACCGGAGTCCTTCCCAATCGACGCTCATATCGTCGCGCAACGCGTAGAAGTGGCTGCGCCCGAAATTGGAAAATCCGATGATCCCGGCGCCCCGCGCACTGTGCGAATGCCTGTCCTTCAACACCGCCCTGGTGTCCACGATGACCATCGGCAGCCTCCTCGTGCCGATCACCGGTTTCATGACATCGACCAGCGCCTTCGTCTGACCGGCAGCGGTGCGTTTATCCAGATAGATTTTCGACACCTGACCGCTTGTCCCGCTGGAGGTCAGCACCTTCGCCACTTCTCCGCGCGGCACGGACAAAAGATCCATCATTTTGAACAGCCGGACGGGAATGAAGGGAACCTGTTCGATGGCCGGCGCCTTCGCCTGTCCGCCGCTCTTCGACACCATCGCCCGGTACGCTTCGCAGTTTTGCAGATGATGCTCGGTCAACCGGTTGAGCCGCTCCAACAGTTCCGCTTCCTTGGCGTCTTTCTCCAGATCATAGGGATAGATCATAGCAATCCGTCCTTTATCGCCGTGTAATTGGTTTTGCCGTTGTCCAGGCGCGGGATCGCGTTCACGACTTGAATCCGGTAAGCGGATGGATGCAATCGATACGAGCTGTCCAGGATGTTCTTCACAACGGGCACCGACTCTTCGGTTTCGAGGACAACGATCATCCGCCGATCATCACCCGCGCACGCGACGGCGGCGCCGATTTCCGACTGGAGCCTTCTCTCCACTTCATCGAGATTGACGCGCAGGCCGAACAGCTTGACGAATCTGCTCAGCCGGCCCGTGATCCGGAAGAAGCCGTCCTCGTCAACGGCCGCCGTATCTCCGGTGTGAAGCACTCCTTTAAGCAGATCGCCCTTCGCAAGATCCGCCGGAGACTCCGCATACCCCATCATGACATTCGGTCCTTGGTACACCAGTTCGCCGGTTTCCGCATCGATGTCCATCCTGCCGCCGGGTATCGGCACGCCGATGGAACCGAGCTTATCCGGCAAACGGTCCGGCGGAATGTAGGACATGCGGGGGGATGCTTCGGTCTGGCCGTACATGACATAAAACCGCTTGCCGTGATGCGCCGCGTACTCCGCGAACGAACGCGCAATGTTCACGTCGAGATGTCCGCCCGCCTGCGTGAAATAGCGCACATGCGGCAGCTCCATCCGGTGAAATCCGATCCGCTGAAGCATCTGGTATGTATACGGAACGCCGGCAAATGACGAAGCCCGCCCCTCTTGCAGAAACGACCAGAACGGCTTCTCCAATACGCTGTGCCTGGTCAGCAGCAGGGCGGCTCCCGCCGCCAGGTGGCTGTTCACGATCGAGAAACCGTATGAATAAGACATCGGAAGGTTCGCCATTCCCCGCTCGTCGGCGGTGATCTGCAGATATTCGGCGATCGCCCTCGCGTTCGATTCGATGTTGGCGTACGAAAGCCGCACAAACTTCTTGCTGCCCGTTGTGCCGGAGGTGCTGAGCAGCACCGCCAGGTCAGGGTGGAGAACCATCCCGGCATCGCGTTTTCGTCTCCATAACGAAGAACCCGCTTCCTCGTAATCCGCCCAGGAGCGCGAACCGTATATCCAAGCCGGCCGATACGTTTCCACGATATCCGCCAGCAGCCGTTCATCCAGATCCGCGTTCAGCAACATCACCGCATGTCCCGCGTTCAACGCCGCGAGATAAGCCGTCAACATCCCGTAGCTCTGGTCGCACATTACGAGCACAAGCCGTTTGGACCCATCCCTCCACAACCGCGCCGCATCCGCTACGGATTGCGCCAGCTCCGCATAACTGTATGTGCGCCCAGGCGTCACCACGGCATCGCCATGCCGGCTCATGATGTTCCAAAAACCCACTCTTCATCCCTCCCGTACGAGGTGCCGATGGAGCACGGACTATACGGCCATGCCTCCGTCCACGCCGATCACCTGTCCCGTCACATATGACGATAATTCAGACATGAGAAACAAAATGACGCCCGCCACGTCTTCCGGCTTGCCGAACCGTTTCATACCGATGCGGGACAATACCCGTTCTCTCGCCTCTCCCTGGTAATGCTTCGTCATATCCGTCTCGATAAACCCCGGCGCCACCGCGTTCACCCGTATTCCGAGCCCCGCCCATTCCTTGGCGCATGAGAGCGTCGCTCCGATCACCGCCGCCTTGCTCGCGGCGTAAGCCGAACTGCCCTCATGGCCGCGAAGACCGATGATCGAACTGAGATTGACGATGGACCCGGACCGCCGTTTCATCATAAGACGGGAGGCGTACTGCATGTGCATCATGAGCGCCGTCACATTCACATCCAGCATGTCGCTGATGACGCTTCTCTTCATCATGCCGAGCAAACCTTCGTGCATAATCCCCGCGTTGTTGACAAGACCGTCCAGACGGCCGAACGCCGATTGGATCTGCTGAAAAGCTTGCTTCATCGCTCCCTCGTCGCGCACATCATACACCAGACGATGGGGCGGCTCGCCTTGAACGGCCGCAATGCGGCGCCCCGTCTCAGCCAAACTTTCCGCAGACCGTCCGTGAATGATCACGCGCGCTCCGTTCTCCGCCAGCTTGACCGCAGCCGCCTGCCCGATGCCGCGCGCGGCGCCGGTCACCAAAATGACCTTATCCTGTACAAGCATCTTCCGAACTCCTGTTCAAATGGAATGGCTAAGCATGATGATGCCGCACCGAACGCCCCTGTCCATAGAGGTTTTCCATCGACGTTTTTCAGGACCGAAGGGCGTTCCGGCCGCATGCCATCATTCGAACTGAACGCCGTACTTTTGCAAAATTTCCTTCGCTTTCGCGAAAGAACTCAAATCGAGCACATCATCCGTGTCCAGCATAATGTCGAACTGATTGTCGATTTCCGCCACAAGCGCCATATGCGCGATCGAATCCCATTCCGGGATCGAATTGTACGCCAGTTCGTCCGTAATCCGGGATTCGTCGATGTTCAGCGACTGAGCGAATATGGTTTTCAGCTTCTGCGAGTTGCTCATATGGACCCTTCCCTTCGCATGAATTTGAAAGATAGACAGCGCCTGCAGGAAATATTGCATATGAAAGGAATACAGCGTAAAGAAACATTTGATCGGTTGGCCGTCACATGATGAATCACGTGCCGGCTCAATGAATGATGGAGGTATGAGTCAGTTGATCTCTCAAGAGTCTCGCCGTAAAGCGGTATTGATCCCGGTCCGTGACGTTTTTCTCGCATAGATCCAGGTTATGCCTGGCGTCCAGATACTCCGGATTTGCCGCCAGAGCCCGCCGGAACCATCGTTCGGCGGACCGGACTTCACCCTTTCGCACGAGCAGACATCCGTAATTATTGAATACCGAAGGGTTGCGGACACGCTTCATCAGCTCCCCGAACTCGCGGATCGAGCCGTCGATGTCCCCCCGTTTCACTTTCAGAACGCCGAAATAGAAGCAGAACTCGTCATAAATCCGTCCCTGCGCAGGGGACAGCAGCCTCTCCGCTCGCATCAGCCACTCTTCGGCCGGCGGAAGATCGTCCAGGAACAAGTACAGGATGCCGAGCGCCGAACAGATCTCTCCCTTGCCGAATCCTCGTTCCTCGAGTTTCGCCGCCAACCGCTCCGGCTCATACTGCTCGAACACTCGCCTCATATCCCTCTGCTGGTTGCGGTAATTGGCCGATGTATTCCGCCGGTGCACGCGATACCGGATCAACACCTCATCGATGTAAGCGAACCGGTACCCGTTCAGCATCATTTTGAGGGCGATATCGTAATCGGTGGCTCCGCCGCTCGCCGGATGAAACGCAAAATCATGCTTGTAACGAAAAGCAAGCGCCGACCCGAGTATGTACGAACGTTTCAACTGTTCCAGCAAAATGTTATCAGGACCGACATGATCGGGCAATGTGATGATTTTTCCGGTGGGATTCAGATGTTCGTCCACAATCTCATAAGCTCCCATGATCAGCTCCGCGCCTTCGCGAAACGCCTGGGCGGTTCGCTCCAGTCGATCGGGCTGCGCAACATCGTCCTGATCGAGCAGAAGGATATGGTCGCCGGACGCCCGTTCAAGCCCGTAGGCGATGGCGCTGGCGATGCCGCCGTTCGGCTTCGAATACCACCTGATGCGGGGGTCGGACGCGCTTTCCCGGCGCAGAATCCGTTCGGAGCCGTCCTCGCTGCCGTCATTCACATAGATCGCTTCGAAATGCGGATACGTTTGCCGCTGCAAGCTCCGAATATTGTCGACGAGAAACGGCTCGCCGTTGTACACGGGAATGATGAATGTATATTCAGGTGTCGATTCACGCTTCGTCATCCGCCACATTCCCTTCGCCCATATTCGCCGGCCGCGAATTCGCCGCACTTTTAAGACCGGGCGGCCTGCAGTTTGCAATACGTCATGATGATATTATCTTCATCGGTCAAGACCGGAATGATCTTTAGCGATTCAAGCTCCCCGCCGAGGATCAGATTCAACTGGTGCTCGACCAGCATGTAAAAAGGCTGGATTTCCCGGGCACGCGCAAGCAACTCTCCGGCTTTTTCCATATCCCGGTAGGCGACCGCATGGATGATTCCGATATTGTGAACGGCCTGGAAGCAGTCGGGAGCCATGCGGCAAACCGTCTGAAACTGCTCCAGAGCCTCATCGTATTGCCGATCGGAATAATACAAGCATCCCAGGTAAAAGTACGTGTGGATATCCCGCGTGCCCAGCGCTCGGGCTTCCAGAAAATATCGCCGGGCGGCCTCGGCGTTTTTCATATAGTAATATTCCATCACGCCGAGCGTGGATAAAATGTCTCCCCGCGAATAGCCTTCGCCCGTCCAACGGTCCATCAGATAAGAAACCGGATAGCGGGACTGCACCTGACGAAAACTGTCGAACATCCTTTCCGAACGGCTGGATGTATTGTTCTTATGTACTCTATATCGGATCAACGGCCTGTCGATGTAACGGAACTCGTAACCTCTCTCGGCAATCTGCATGCAGAAGTAATAATCGCAGCAAATGATGTCCAAATCCGACTTCAACCACGCGAAATTGCGCACGGCGAGCGCAGAGCCCGTAAAAAAGTTTCGTTTGAACAACTGAAAAAACAAGTCCTTGCCGTTCACATAAGAAGGAAGTCTGCTGAACAGATTCAGCGATTCGCCGTTCTCATCCATAAACTCAAAAGCATGATAGACGATGCCTATCCGTTCATTGTGTTCAAACGACTCCGCGACGAGACGAACCCGGTCCGGATGTGCGATATCGTCCGCGTCCAGAAACACCAGGATGTCGCCCTCCGCGATTTTCATCGCATCCCGATAGGCGGCCGCGATCCCCTCATTCATCTCTTTGTGGACGATCTTTATGCCCGCCCTCTCATACCGCTTCAACAGGCGCAGGGAGTCATCCGAACTTCCGTCATTGACGAAGATGTGCTCGATGTCCAATCCGTCCCGATGATTGGCCAACAGGCTGTCGATGCACGCCTCCAGGTATTTTCCATTATTGTAGACAGGGGTTATGGTCGTCACTTTCATGGCAAACATCCGCTTCCCGCCGGTCAATCTTCTTCCAGCACGTGTCGAAAATCTCGGAAAAACAACTCGATATCTTTGAAGTAATGGGCGTTTTCTCTGATCTTCTCATCGGGCCAATCCCACCACTTCACCTTGTTCAAAATCTTGATCTGCTCTTCGGTGAACCGGTACTTGATCACCCTGGCGGGCACGCCGGCTGCAATCGCATAATCCGGCACGTCCTTGGTCACAACCGATCCCGCGCCGATGATCGCGCCGTTGCCGATCTTCACTCCGGGCAAAATGATGACGTTCGCCCCGATCCAGACGTCGTTTCCGATCTCCACCTTGCTGTGATCGACATGTTTCCGCGCGCTTTCGGATATTTCCGCCAGCTGGTCGTCATCGAATATGCCCAGATCGACGCCTTCCTCGTTCGTGCGGCCTCTTTGGAAAAAGAGAATCGGATGAGTCGTCAGCGTCTTATACGGTTTGTTGCCGACGATTTGCACGCTGTTGGCGATGGAGCAGAAGGCTCCGATGCTTTTCAGGAAGGTGGGAGGTTTGCACAGGCGTTTGTATCCGTAGGTGTATTTGCCGACCGGTATCCCGTACGTTTCATCCACGTCTTCCGGCTCCGGAATGTTGAACACCGAATAATAGTCCTTGCCTTCGACAAGTCCCATCTGATTGAGCTGGCCGGAAATTTCCCCATAGAATGAGCTCCCGATCAACACCGCGAAGTTCCGTTCATGGCGAAGCGCATCCGGATGTTTGATGCCGGCGCCGAACAGCGTCTGTCCCTGTCTGGACACGTCGTTATCCACGAAATATTCGACTTCCATATGCAGACTGGAAAGAATGCTGTACGTGTACTTGCCGACTCTGCCCGTTCCGAACACGATGATCTTTCGATTCTTCAGCTGATCCGCCACGGCAAGAATGCCATCCAATATCGTTTCATAAAGCATTGACCCGGCACCTCCCACTCATTGATACAAAATTTGGCTGGTCAAATAATCCGCATGCTGCTCCAACCCGGCGTCCCGCAATAATGGCGTAATCTCGTTATAGAAAGAAGTGCCCAGAATGATAAAATGTTTTCCCCTTTCATAGGATGAAAGAATGTCGCCGGGACTGTGAACGGCCATTCCTTCCAGCGTCTTGCCGTGTTTCTCCCTGTTGCTGTCGATCCAGCCCGCGAACTCGATTCCTCTTTCCTTATAATATTGAAGCGTTCTCAGTCCGGCGGAACCCGTTCCCCATATGTACACCTTTTTGCCCTTTAACACTTTCGGATAGAATTGCCGGATGGAATCATTGCTTTCGTCAAACGGATCGACAAGGTACTCTTTAAACATCTCCATTTTGTCACGGTACAGACGCCTGATCTCTTTCTCGATTTTTTCCCCGCTGCGATAATAGCCGTAACTCCATGGTCTCCGGCTCATTTCGTGAAAGTCGTTTTGCTTCAGCTTTTCGATATATGCATTCCGGAGCGTGTAAATATATTCGCTCTTGTCCGGCACATAGCGGTTGATGACCGTTTCGTTGGCGCCGGAATCGAAGCCGGAGAAATGGAAGAAGACCAGCGGATACCGTCCGTTCACCAAGAGATCGCTCGTCACCCTGCGCGTGGACACATTCCACGGGGCCATATTGTAGCCGAGATCTTTCAGTATATAGACGTCGAAGAGGCAAGGCGCCAGATCGATCCATCGCTGATCGGTGAAAATGCCCCTGTCGAACATGTCGTCATAGCAAAAGAGGTTCAGCCTGCTTGTCCACCAGTCGATGAACCTCTCGCCCTCCGGCGTTCTGCTGATCGCGAGAAATCCCAGATTAAACACGCCGTATTTCAGCGAGGAATTCACCTCGTTGTCGATGATCGCCAGCACGTCATCATTCCGTTCCTGTTCGCACATGTGCGGGGTCAGCACGATGGAATGTTCGTCCAGGATGTCTTCCAGCTTGGAAAACGAATGGAACACCTCGATATCGGGGTCCAGATACATGAACTTCCGCTCGTCCGGATATGTCCGGAGCAAATATTGAAACAATCTCCCCTTGACGGCGGTGGATGCTTCCACGATGTCGTACCGGAAAATAAACTGGTTGAAGTTCTCAATCCCCATGTCTTTGGCCAGCACCATGTCATCAAAGAACGGGCGATACGTTTCTATCGACGCATCGATCTCATCTTCCACCAGGCAAGCGACCATCCGGTATTGCGGATTGTACGTTTTTAACGACTGCGCCAGAACGGCGGCCTTCGGCAAATAGTTGGCGCATATCGACGTGCACACGATCATCTTAATCCCCCCTGCTGTGATATGGTTGCTCATGAAAGCTGCTGCCCCAAGCGGAAAGCGGCTTGCGCGATGCGGTCTCGGTCCCGCTCCAGCTCGCGCAACGCTTGGAAAATCCCGGCCGCGTCCCTCCGCTCCACGATCCAGCCCGCTCCCGTCCGTCTGACTCTCTCCGCCGGCGCGCCGATATCGAACGTCATGACGGGATACCCGGCCTGCATCACCTCGCTGGTCGTGTAATTGAACGTCTCAGGCCACAGCGCAGGAATGACGACCAGGCTCACCCGATGCTGTTGCAACAGCCGGCTTAACTCGCCGCGCTCGTATGGTCCGGTGACTTCCAGCAATTGATCGTCGGATCGGTAACAGGTTTTGTGCGTTTCCGTGCTGCCGATCACTTTCACCCGGATCGGAACGCCGCTTTCCCGGATGAGTTCCGTCAGCTCATCGATCAGACCGGAGCCTTTGGCTTTACTGATATTGCCGACAAACGCGATCTTCAGGGCATGATCGTACGCGTAATCGGGATCATACGTTTTCTCAAACAGAGACGAATCGATCTCATGCTCCCGCACCTCGATCCGAACATCGGGATAATAGCCCGCGACGAGGTCTTTCGCGCTCTCGCTCGGCGCCACTATTTTGTGGGCGTGCCGCAAAAAATCGTGAAAGTCGCCGCGCCAACGCCGGATATCGATGGTGCGGCGGTCGATGCGCACGGCCTCCTCCGTGACCAAACCGGAATGAATGCATTGCCTGCAAACGGCCGCGTCTTTCTCGCCGCCGCAATATTCCCCCCGGGAGTTGATCAGATTGAAGCTCGGGCATACGCAAAAATAGTCATGAATAAAGAACAGGTAATCAACATTCGAACCTTTGATGAGACGGATAAACTCATGAACGGGAAACGAAACGAGCTGATTGATATAGATCAGCCGGACGCCCAGCCGCTTCAGGACGCCGTTGAACCGCTCCTGCGTCAACTCCGGTATATTGATGAAGAAACACCGCTGGGTTCGCGTTCGGTCGTCGAGATGAATGAGCACCAGGTGACCGAGCAAAATATGCGCCAGGACGATGTTCGTGGAATCCTGCAATTTTCGAATGAGCGAATCCTGATAGACTTTGGTGCCGCCGCCGTAGGAATGATTGAAAAACAGAAATGTCGGCCGGCGCGGATCGACCGTCATCTCGGTTTCTTCAATCATCGTCACGTCCGGGTAATACATGCGGACAATATTCTTAAAGTCGAACAGGTTCAGCTCCAAACTTCTGCGGAACACTTCGTCCGCATGATCATTGTAGATTTGGAAATAGGAAATGATTTTCTCCTCTTCGACGCCCAGCGAGAGGAGCTGCGCCTTGATCTCCTGCGTATATTGGCTGGCGATGATGACATAATCGAAGGAATGATCCCATATCCTTTCCGGGGCGTCGATCCTGTATCCCATGAAGGTGCTCCCCTGCCTGGCCTGATTGTTGTCCAGAAAACAGACGATCTCGGTTTTCTCCAGATTGAGGCTGTTGTATACAATTTCAGCGCCTTTTCCGGTACCAAAAAGAATAATCTTCACCACAGCACCTTCTTTGCATCGAATCCGTTATTCGCGAAACTCGTATTGATAGGCGATAAAATCATCGCGGTAAATGTCGTTCACAAGCCGAATCGCCTCGTCGTCATAAAACCAATGATGTTTTGGCGGGGGCTGATACGCGAACGTTTCCTCCGTGACGAGTTCATCCGCCATGTTGCGTCCGTCCGAAACCATTTTCTCGCTGTTGTTATGATCCGACCGGCTCAGCTCATGCACGGGCGAAGGTTTCAGGCCGTAGGATCTCTCGATCTCCCGGATATGCCGGCTGAAATCTTCCAGTTTGATGTGCTCGTCGATCCAATCTTCCTCCCCGGACACATATTGCTTGGCGAAATGGCTGTCAACCTTGCCGAGATCGGAGCCCGACTCTTTCACATACAGCAGAAATTGTTTGAACGTGATGCCTCGAGGTTCGTGTTCGTCACCATAGAAAAATTTTCTGATTTTCGCCCACTCTCCGTGCAAATAAAACTGTTTGTTTTCGGCCATCGTTTTGTTCGACAGCATGAGAAACGAACTGACGGCCCTCGTATACGGATTTCGGACGAGTTTGAACACCCGCTTCGATTTCTTCACACAAAGCTCGTGCTCCAGTCGGTCCCATTGATGGCTGTCGGCATAATACATGCTCTGAAAATCATGAACGGTTCGACCTTCGCGAGTGATATGATCAAGCATCCCCAATTGATGATAGAACCATTTCATCAAAGTCGTGCAGCCGCTCTTGTGACTCCAGAACATGATAAGGGGAAATTGGTCCGCATACAGCGGCGGTCTCAAGCCGTAAAGAATTTCGCTCGAACGAAGCAGCTTGTTGACATTCACAACATCGGCGCGGAGCGGCAACGTTTGCAGATAGCGCTCGATCTCATCGGCGACATCGTCTTTTTGGACATTGATCAAAATCTGATGAGGCTGCAGCGCCGCGATTTGATCCGGTCCGTAGATGGGTATCCCTTTTAGCGTACAGCCGAGTTTGTCGGGAGATTGATCGATGATTCCGACTAGATTGGCCAATGTGCTTGGTTCTCAGTTGCTCCAGTACTTGATGCGTCATGGCGCCGGCGCCGTATATGAAACTGCGTTTTTTCGTCAGCAATTGTTCTATCCATCTCGCTCGTTGAATCATGTTTTTCTCCCTGAAATTTCTTATTTTACGGAAGGAACCCCTTCACACTCTGACAAATGCCGACAGTCCGTTGCTCGCGAAATAATTCCGCTCTTCCGCATATCCCAGTTCGTGCAGCCGCTGTTTAATGTCATCATAGTACATGGACCCTATGACTACGGGAGTAACGTCTGACGGATGGTCCAGCAAATTTTCGGGCAGAAACACCGTTTTCCCCTCAATTATTTGACCGCTTTTCTTCGGATCGCTGTCGATAAAACCATTCACTTCAATGCCCAAGGAAGTGATTCGTTCCATCATATATTCGCCGCCCTTGCCCGCCCCCCATATATACACACAAGGTTTGGCAAGATTATGGTAAAGGGATTCGATCCGGCTGCGGCTCAGTTGTGTTCCTTGCGTTAAATCCAGATACAATTGTTTCATATCCTCGGCCAGATGATCGGACTCCAGCAATTCCCCGGTCCCCGAGATGTGATGCCGCAGTTCGGGCGTCAAAAAGGCCTCGACTTCTCTTTTCAGGCGATCGGTGTTTTGGGGCCAATCGATCTCGAGATTGTGCGAAACTGTCCTCAACACGGACTCCCAATCGTCGAGCAGGTCCTCATACCTGACCACGACACGTTGCGCTTCGCTTGTCCAATATAATGCGTTCACCGTATACAATGACCACAGGTCGAACGATCTTTTTTTGGTGAACCCGTTTCGCTTGTGCAAAGATTGATAGACGTCGACGGGGTTTCTTAAGCAGATCACATATTTTAACTTCACATTGAGTTCCGACATGATGTCCTGCCATAAGGGCAGAAGAATCGTCGTTCTCGGATCTTTCCATATCCACAGCTTCTGGTCCGGATATTCAGACAGAATCAGCTGTTTCAGCTCTTCTTTCAAAGGCTGAATCTCTTGTCTCTCCCACCATTCGCCGTTAGCAGGCAATACGGAGCACCATTCCCTGTCCATGGCGTTCAGGATTTGATCATTGATAGATTGAATCTTTCGGTTTTCCCAAAATCCCCGCGGATTATCTTCCGCGCCTTCCATCAGGCTGCCTTCATTGCCCAGATCGACGCCCAGACAGCTGATCGTTTTGGTGATTGCCGACGTCCCGCTTCTATGCATTCCGATTACGCAAATGGCAGTTTTGTTCACCGGATCGTCCACCTTCCCATCCACCGAGTTGTCGTCACTTCATGCCGATCGCTTCGTGAAGACGCTTCAGATACCATTCATAGTTATAGTTTTCTCCGAAAATAAAATTCAGCTTTTCACGATATTCGGAAACGAAATCAACCAATGTTTCGAGTTCGCTTTTCGATAAATGTTTCACCCAATCCGCATTGCGGCTCGCATCCATAACCACGCTATATTCCGTCCGCAGGCGAATCCCCAGAAATCCTGTAATTTTAGCCAGCTGCAATTTCGGATTCGCGATCAGGTCTTCCTCCCTGATCGGCAACACTTTGCCCGGCCCAAGTTTCCTCGTAAACTCCCATAAATACCGGTTCGTCTCGTACCAATATTCGGCCAAATATCGGATGTTGCCTCCCGGGAAAAGCCTCTCTTTATCGAGCGTATCCAGTTCGCTTTCATCGAAATAACAATGCCAGCAGCGAACCGTATTCGAATCTGACTTTTCCGGCCAATAATGCCATGTTTGTTTGACCTGAAGGCCGTAATCGAACAGACGTTTCAAGCTTGCCGTCACCCGGTACAAATCCCTGTATATCCAAATAAACTGGGCATCCGGAAAAATGGCATGCGCGAGTTCAACCTTATTGGACAAATGAGGGTTTTTGTTTAAAAATCTCGCATGTTCAGATTTGTCCGTTTTCTTGTCGATATATTCCGCAGATAACGATCGTTTTAACGGATCGACGGATACATCTTGAAGGTGCTCGCCCGTCAAATGTTCACAAGTCCTGTCTTTCGTCTTTGGGGAAGCCATCGGTATGCCGCCTGATCCGGACCAGATATGCCTTAATTCAAACGGACAATGCACGATCTCCGGATGTTCCCCCAATAGATCAGCCAATATCGTTGTCCCGCTTCTCATGCATCCGACAACAAAAACCGGTCTGCGCAACTCATCCGACTTGTCCGAAGGAACCTCATGGCTTCCCTTCTTGAACAGCAACACTTTGGTTTCACGATATTCGCCGATCACTTGCAAATCGGTGATCCCCAAATTCTGTAACGTGACAGAGAGCGGTTCATGGAAAAACGTAATTTCACTTTTATGCATCTGCGGAGCATGCTCGAAACCGGACACGATGCCGATGCGATTGGTGCAGTCCACGATTTTTTTCACTGCCTGGCGATATTGTTCAACCGCAGGAAGATGGATCAATACGTCAAAACATACGGAGATATCATGTTCGCCCAGATCCAGTTCGATAAAATCCCCGCAATAATATTTCCTTCGCGGATATTTCAGTTGGTTTTTCCGAATCACCTCACTCGAAATATCCACGCCCGTGTAACAATCGTCCCGAATATGTTCGGTAACCATTTGGTCGCCGCAGCCGATATCCAGCAATGAATCGAATTCATATTGGCCAAGGACGGTGTTGAGGATCTGCCTTTTATAAATGAGATTTTCTCCCCTTGATCCCAACCCGGAACCGAGATCGGGAAACTGTGAATACCGGAAATTCCAAAACATCCGGTTGTCGAAATGTTCTCTTTTAAATGTTCTGTATCGCTCATTGAATCTTGCGATCTTTTCATTTATCGGTTCCGTCGCTCTTTTCAAGATGTACCCGGACTCGTCTGTGCATTGATGGTAATGCACGATAAACGGATCAACGGACAACATCTCCTGCGGCGCTTTCGTGATATCCAGATGCATGGGGAAATTGAATTCGGATGATAACGGCTCAAATGACACACCGTTCAGCAAATAATAGGCGACCGAAAAACTGATCTGATCGCAATAATATTCATACCCTTTGATGAACTCCAAATTGTCCAATAATGTGTCATTGGCCTTCCGCCAAACCGGATAAAACCGCTTCCATGTATCTTTTGAAAAGAACAACACTCCCGTATTGCAGTAAACATAAGATGCTTCGCCGGAATACGTGCATCGGTGCTCAAGTTCGACTTTCTTCGGGTCAATATCAAATAGGGGCAACACGTTCATGAAGGCCGGCAAAGGCACGGTCAGCATGTCGGCAATCTTCGCTTGCAGCCCGCCGACCGTCAGCCGGGATGAGAAATCCCCTAATACCAATGTGTCACAGTCCAGAAACACGATCGACTCGTACTGATCAATGTCTTCTACTTCAAAAAACCTGAGTTTATTGGATGGCCCGTGTTTTTCGCTGAACCGCGAAACAGTCCTGATCATGGCCCCCAGTTTTTCGAAGATTGCTTTATATCGCTGATCGATGTCCTCTACGGCACAAACTATGATCGGAGCCTGGCTCAGTTTGCCGCCGAACCATCTCACCGACAAAATCAAGCGCAGCGCTTGTTCCAAATACTTTGGCGAATTTTCCGCGACGCAGCCGATGACGATATGTTTCGAGAGGTTATTCTTATCGCTAGTCCCTATCAATCCCAACACCCTTTTCGCAGTGATCCTTCCTGTCCTTCACACGGAAAATCCTGAATCGGCTCTTCATGCACGGCCTTCAATGACCAGCAACGGACGAAAACCCAACATTTTTCTGATTTCCGTCTTTTTATGGAAACTTAGTCCTTTCCCTTCATGGTTGTGTATTCTAAACACTCTTAACTGTGAGTATGGCTGGTCAAGCACTTTCTTCTCGTAAGGATGAATCAATTGATCCACCGGCGTCTCCTGACACCAGCTCTGCTTGCTCTTATGGAGATTCCAGAACTTCACAGTGTTCCAATTCGAATGGAGCTGCGAAAATAACCGCTGGTTTTCCACCATCCAGACGTCCCATTCGTTATCGGACGGGAAAGCGCCGAGTGCCTCGTCTTGATCGGTTAGCTGCCCTTTTGCGTCTCGATATCCGTACCCGCCTTTTAATGACCTGATCGTAAACGAACATCCGTCCGGGCTTCCCAGAGCGATTGGCTTGCCGAATATATACCCCGCCTGATCCAACGCGTCCCATGAAATGCTGTGCTGCACATTCCGGTCGGCGATCAGCATCTTCCTGCCGTCCTCTTCATCGACCATGATGAAATAAAATACGCCGTCCGGTTCCGCGCTCGATTCCGGAGGGATGAACGCACCGCCGGCCTGCCCCAATCCTCCGAACGTTCCCGGAGTGTGCAGCGAAGCCTTGTAATGGCAACGGATGCGCTTCCCGACCGTCAGTTCGCGGATGTCCGTCACTTCATCAGGATGAAGCAGTCTTCCCGTCGCATCGATCTCGACTCCCTCAAAGGCGAACACGCCGTCTTCCGTCAATTCGATGCGGACGCGATGACGCCGAGCGGGCAGCCCGGTCTCTTCGTATACGACATGACCGAGATCCGCAGGCAACCGTTCGTCCGTATTCGCCTTGGCCGTCGTGAAGGTGCGGCGCTTGCCGTTCACCGTGATCCGCACATGAGAAGCATAGCGGGAATGCACGGAGGCCAATATGCGGAATCGCGTGCCGACCACATCGAATTCGATCCCGTCGCCCGCTTTCGACAAGCCGGCGCTGATTTCGTAAGCATATGCGCGCGGCTTATCCGAATAAACCGCAATATCGGCATATTCCGCCGTTCGGATCTCCGGATCACCCGTATAAACAAACGCCCCATCCTGATGATGGACGATCTTCCATTCGGGAGCCGCATAGGTCCGCAACCGGGGATGAATCTCTTTCTTCATATGGACATTCATCTCTTCAAACACTTGCACGAGCGTATCGAGGAACGAACGGTAAGTGTGCGTGATTCCGTGAATGAGACGGGAACTATCCTTCTCTTTGACCACCGCGCTCATTTTTCTGTCGAACTGTTTGTATTGATCGTCGGCCAGAGGACGGATGAGCCGCCGATAGCAGTCGGTTTCGAGCAACTGCCGGAGCGATGTCTTCAATCGCGCATGCAAAGATTGAATGCGGTCATGGTTTCCATCGTTCGCGCGGGACTCCAGCGCCTCGAGCGTCCTGTACAGTTCACCGCAATATGCGAGAAAGGCTTCCATGCTTTTCTCCATGCGCCGAATCTGTCTGCCGACGATTGCGGGGCTCACCCCGCCGAACGGACGCTTCCACCAGTCCGCCGATACGACGGATTCGGTCAGCGTCGTTTGAAGCAATTGTTCCAACGGCACATAAGCCGTCCCTTCGATCGCCGCTCCGTCTTTTGTCGCATTGTACACCGGAATCGTCACGGATTGTCTGATATAATCTTCGATCGCGATCCTCATGCCGTTGAGGATGTCATTCGTCTCGATCCATCGGCCGTTGACATCGCGCACGGAAACGATGTCCGAATATTCCATGCCTTCTCTCGCTTCGCCCGCCCATTGGCGGTATGTGATGCCTTCCGCATAGTATCTTCTGTCTTTGAACGCCAGATTGAGCCCGACCAGAACGATGCACCCAGCCTCCAGCTTCTGCGCGAGCTGAATCGCGATCAGCGAGACGGTCATGGCGTCCTTCACATCCGGCTCTTTTCCGAGTCGGTTCAAATAATAATCGGAAACCCCGTCGACCGACGTGATCATATGAAACTTCGGCCCCGGATAGTGCTCCAGCGTTTCGTATGCCACGCTCGTGCCGTAAATCATCGGAATATCCGTGCGCCCGCTGTCGATCAGCTCGCGGAATACTTCCACATTATGGGGCTGCGGATCGTAGGTGACGACGGCATCCGGGGCGATCCCCTGTTTCAGCAGCAGCTTATTGGCCGAACCGACCGCGAACACATACGCAAGCCCTTCTTGCTTAATCGTTCTCAGTGTCTCCATATCCTCAATCAGCGACGGCCCTGCAGCCGCGATGATGATCGGCTTGCCCTTGAACACGTGCTTCATATCGTGAAGGATGTTGGGAGTGCGGATCGTGGCGCTCAAATTTTTCAAGCTGTTCATCAGCCAACGATTTCGGTAGATGATGGTCGTCAGTTTGTTCATCTTCACAATTTCCAGCGCTTCGATTTGCGCATTGTACAGATGATCAAGCTCCTGACGGAACAACCGCTCATAGGCGGGCGTCGTGATGATCGTGCAGTCCGTTCCCGCATCGGTATAGACGGATTGCATGAAGTTGGTCAGGCTGAACTTCGGGTTGTTGAACAGCAGGCACACCACTTGGTGAATCGGGAAGTGAGTCAATGATCTGCTTTCGAGAAAGCTAAGGAAAATATACGGATTCGGTTCATAGATGGAGCACGTTTTGTCGGGATAGTGCTTCATGATCTCCTCGACATGATAACCGAGTCCCAGTCCGAAGAACACAAGATGTTCGGCGGTTTCGATTTGCTCCCGGTATTTCTGCCTGATCGATTCCGCTTCGGCCAGGGGGTTATACTTGCTGTGCATGTACACCCATCGTTCTCCGTCCCGTATGCTGAGCGTCGGACAGCCCGATGGCGTATCGTGCAGCCGGACATCTTCCGACAGAGGATCATTCCGATAAGGTTGTATGGATGGCAACAGGTCCGGGAAGTATCGGCTCAGCCATTCATAATTTTGTCGGTACACGATCATACTCCCCCATCTATGTGCTCAAATCATCAATTCATTTGTTCGACTAATTGCCGAAGTTCTTCGATCCCCAGCCATTGGGTGTTCGTATCGCTGGAATACTCAAAAGAATCCGGCAAAGGTTTGCCGCCTTTCAGAGTGCTCCCCCACCAAGGAAATTCGGGCATGATGACGTAGTAATCGTCGAATTCCACCGTATGTCTGGCATCATCCTGCGTAATCATCAGTTCATGCAATTTTTCCCCCGGCCGGATGCCGATGATTCTTATGTTCGCTTCAGGCGCGATCGCCTTTGCCAGATCGACGATTTTCATGCTCGGAATTTTGGGGACGAAGATTTCGCCTCCGGTCATATGCTTTAACGATTGCAGGACAAATTGAACGCCTTTATCAAGGGTGATCCAGAAACGGGTCATCCGCACATCGGTAATCAGGATCTCCCCTTTTTCTTTCATCTGGAGAAAGAGCGGAACAACGCTGCCGCGGCTGCCGATCACGTTGCCGTAACGAACAACGGAAAATTTGGTCGCCTTTTTTCCCGCATAAGAATTGGCCGCCACGAACAATTTGTCAGCCGCCAGCTTCGTCGCGCCGTACAGATTGATCGGAGCCGCCGCCTTATCCGTGCTGAGCGCGATGACTTTTTCCACTCCGCGGTCGATCGCGGCTTCGATCACATTTTGCGCGCCGTATATATTCGTCTTGACCGCTTCGAACGGATTGTACTCGCACGCTTCCACATGCTTCATCGCCGCCGCATGGACGACGATATCGACTCCATCGAACGCTCGCCACAGCCGATCTTTATCGCGCACATCCCCGATGAAAAAACGAATTCGGCTGTCGGTATATTCCCGTCTCATCTCGAATTGCTTCAATTCGTCGCGGCTGAAGACGATCACTTTCTCAATATCATATTGCAGAACGGTTTTCACAAATTTTTTCCCGAACGAACCCGTCCCGCCTGTAACCAGTATTGTTTTTCCTTGCAGATGCTCCATAGGCGCATGCCCCTCGTTTTCACTGTTCTATATGTTGCATGATCAATGAATGTACGGATCGGTATTCACAACATTTTGGCAATGATTGTTTTTCATTGTATGAGACTGCGAACAGCCGCCTGATGCGGCCGTTACAACCGCTTGACTCATCCATGGCATACGTTTGTCAGCGGCGCATGCCCGATCAGCGGCACCTTCAGTGGTACCTGTTTTGCTGCAATGAGACGAGTGTCTCCACGATCTCATATTGGATCATGTCCGCAAGCGCGAGCGTGTCCCCGGCTTCCACCGCATCCAGCATCTCCGGAATCGCCGCCCCCAGCTTGGCACCCGCTTCCTCATAACGTTGGTTAGCCTCCAAGGACATGTACCGGCTTAACAAGCCGAGACTTTCGACAATCCAGCGAAGACCGTCGATAAACAGGATGAATTCGTTCCAAACTTCCTCCGATTGTCCTTGATACAACGCGTTCGCCAACTGCTTCATCGAAGGAATCGCCTTGTCCAGATAATCATGGAGCGACTGCTCAAGATCCAGCGCCATCTCCTGTTTCGTCTTGACAATCACCTTGATCTCCTGAATCTGAGGCAGGTGAGCCATCACATATTGATCATAATCGTCGTAGACTTCCGTCCCGTCGATGACGAGATGACTGAAGACGTTTTCTTCCTGATTGGCAATAAAATCGTGTATCTCTTGGAACAATTGTTGCACGGACCGTTCGGTATTGTCGTACTGTTTTTTCTCGTTCAAAAAATAGACGTCCATAGCAGCCCCTCCGTTTATCGCCTCTCTATTATTTATCGGTTTTTCGAAAAAATAATTGATAGCTGGCACGCATCCCATGCTAGAAAATTATGGTCATTACCCCACACAACCTTGCCTTCCCAACATGAAGAAACAGGCTCATGCGGAAAGAAAAAGGACCCAGAAACTGAGCCCCAAAAAGTCGTGTAGTGCCTTATCGATCCCATTACTTATTCGCCTGCACGGCCAGTTCTTTCATCCGCTGCAGGATGTCGTGCGTCTCGCTCAGAGCGCCTTCGGCCGTCTGAATGAGAAAAATGCCGTCCTGAGCGTTGCGTCCTGCTTGCGCAAGGCCGCGAATTTGTCCGCGCATTTTCTCCGAGATGGCGAGCCCCGCGGCATCATCCGCCGCCCGGTTGATTCGAAGCACCGAACTCAGCTTCTCAAGCGTTTTCCCTGCAAGCGAGGTGTTTTGCTGAAGCTGGCGGTATGAATTCAACGCCGCGATATTGTGCTGTATTCTCATCTTACTGAGAATATAATAAGGGGCCTCATAGGATTGAGGCCCCAAAAACGTCTTCTTATCTGAGTAATTGAAGCACACCTTGCGGTTGTTGGTTCGCTTGAGCCAGCATCGCTTGCGCAGCTTGCGTGAGGATGTTGTTCTTCGTGAACTCCATCATCTCCTTCGCCATGTCTACGTCGCGGATGCGGGACTCGGAAGCTGTCAGGTTCTCTTCTGTTGCACCGAGGTTATTCACTGTATGCTCCAGACGGTTTTGAACAGCACCAAGCGCAGAACGTTGCTCGGATACGATTTCGAGCGCGTTGTTGATCGTCGTGATTGCAGCGTCAGCCGCTTTTTGCGACGAGATGTCTGTGCCGCCAACTTTCAGTTCTACTGCGTCATTGCCAGGCGCTGCATCGAACTCGAACAGTGTGTTGCCGTCAGCGTCTTTAACTTCTGTACCATCAAGCTCGCCGACGATGTCACCGTTCGCATCTCTCAGGTAACGAGTTGCGCCTGCGCCGCCAGCTGCATCCAGCTTATAGCTTCCTGCTTGAATGCCCGCGTTCGCGAATGTAGCTGTACCTGTAGCTTTACCGCTTGCGATCTTGACCGTACCGGACGTTACTTCATTGGAGAATGTGAATGTATCGTCACCATTTACAGCCGTGAACTGCGTTCCATTAGTGCTAGTCGCGACGACTTTACCGCTCGAGTCAACAAGGTTGTAAGTGCCCGCATTGTTTTCGTCTTCGATCACTTCATATGTGCCGTCTGCGATGTCTTGAGTGTTGTCTGTGTTCGTGATGTTAACTTCTTGCTCCAACTGAACTTCACCAGCTACGCCGAGTTGGAACGAACGCATGTCGCCGATCGTCAAGCTCAGGTTCTGACCTTGGTTCGCGCCGATATGGAACGTGCCTTCGAACGTACCGTTGAGCAGTTTTTGCGTGTTGAACTCCGTCGTTTGACCGATACGAGTCAGTTCTTCGGCAAGTTGGTCGATTTCAGCTTGCAGTTTGCGGCGGTCGCTTGCTGTGTTCGTGTCGTTGGACGCTTGAACAGCAAGTTCGCGCATACGTTGCAGGATGGAGTGAGTTTCGTTCAGCGCACCTTCAGCCGTTTGGATCAGGGAGATGCCGTCCTGAGCGTTGCGTTGCGCTTGAGCAAGACCACGGATTTGTCCGCGCATTTTTTCCGAGATCGCAAGACCTGCAGCGTCGTCAGCCGCACGGTTGATGCGGAAACCGGAAGACAGCTTTTCAAGCGACTTGCTTGCCGCCTGAGTGTTGCCCGTCAATTGACGGTACGTGTTCAGAGCAGAAATGTTGTGATTGATGATCATACCTATCTTCCTCCTTGATGATATGTATCATTCCACATCCATGTGGAAAGGCATTGGCATTTCCCACGGTCGTACGCCCCGCGGGAAAGTTGCCGCTACTCTATATATCGACAGAGTCATGATAAATTTTTATATATTCTCTCAATTTTCTTTTTGAATTTCCCTCAGAAAAAATGAGACTCCGGCAAATGACGGAATCTCTATTTTTTTAAGATGTTATCTGAGCAATTGCAGAACGCTTCGCAGTGGTTGTTGGCTCGCCTGAAGCCGGCATCGCTTATGCAGCTTGCATATGGATGTTGTTCTTCGTATTGAAAAGTTTTTTGATCCATAACGCTGCTCTGCAGCCCAAACCGGTCAGGATTCTTTTTGACGGCTGGATAACAATTGCTTGAACGTCTGAGCATCCACCGAGCTCTTCACCGCTTCTTCGTTGCTTTGTTGAATCGAAATATACACCTCTTTGCGAAAAACCTCGATCTCTTTCGGCGCCCTTATGCCGATGCGAACCGCATCGCCTTCAACGCCGATCACGACGATCTCGATATTGTCACCGATCATGATCGATTCATTCGTTTTGCGCGACAGTACCAGCATCTTCCTCACCTCTTCGCTTCCGACTTCCCGGCATGCGCGCGGGCAAACATCGGGTGCTTCGTCTCATAAGGAGAATCGTGCAAAATCACCTGTTTGCCGATGCGTTCCCGAGAATTGATGACGAGAGGCGCTTTCAGATTCAACGTCGCGTTGCGGATGTCGTCCAGCACCGTCACGATCGCAAGCACGCTCACATCCGCCGGATCGGTCAGATGCAATTCTTTCTTCACGCTGTCCGACAGTTCAAACTCATAGGACGGAAGAATAAGAAACGGATCGATGACAATGAACGATACATACCCTTCATTGACGCATTGCAGGTAAGACAGGGGCAACTCCGGATCCGGTTGCAGCAGCACATAGTCGTGGTATTGTTCAAAACCTGGGATTCCCTGCGGAAAACGAATGATTCTCGCTTCGTCAATTTCCAGCAGGCCCAATCTTGCGGACTCCAATAGCATCTTGCGTTCACTCCGATCTTGAGTTGGAAGATAGGATCAACCGTCTTTCCTTTACAAAAAAGAAAAGCCATAGACTTGCGTCTATCGCTATTATACCCGAATATCAAGCTGCGGCGGAATGATCGTAACCGACGGATACTGCAGAACGTAGATGTACAGCTGCCCGCGGGTAAACTGGTAATGCGGCCTGACCGGCGTATAGTTTAGTTCCGGCGGCCTTAGATTCACGTCGATGTTCGGCCATTGCGCCGTATAACGAATCTCGACATTGTCGTAACGCGCTTCGCCGAGCAGCGACATCGGCGCTTCCTCATTATATTGTTCCCATGCAATATCCGCGACAGGATTGCCTCCCTGATGGATGGCGGCAAGACGGTCGCCCTGCTCCGCTTTTTTGGCGATTCCTTCGAGGAAAATGCGGCGGGCCTCCGACACGATCCGATCCATCAATACGGAATAATGCGTGTACCCCAACGCATCCCATGCCTGCGTCTGGTCGATCTGCAAATCGCCCCTCGGCTGCTCGATCGTCAGTTCCGGTCTGGGTTGCCGGATCTCCTGAATGCCGCGCGGCTGGTCGAAGGTGAACCTGTGGGGCGTCGTCTCCATCCCTATGCGGATCGGTTGAGTGCGAATCTGGATCGTTGGGATCTTCATAACCTCTCACCTCGGGCGGATGATCTCTCTGTCAGATGTACAGAAGATGATCTGTCAATGATCTGATGATTATCTTAAGAAATCCATCAGACTCGTCTGGATGATCCGCGCCCCTGCGGATAACGACGCCTGATAAGCGTTTTCCGCTGTCTTCAGATTCACGATGAGAGCCGCCATATCCACGTCCTCCGTCCGCGACTGCAACGTTTGCAGATTGATGTCGATGTCCGACAAACGCCTGGATGCCAGATCAAGCCGGTTCGCTTTCGCGCCGACTTCCGAACGGACTTCGAGGATCTTGTCGAAACGGCTGTCGAGTCTGCCCAATGCGTCGTTGAGCGCAAACGTATCCGATTGTTCCAGCGCATTCATGATATCTTTCACGACCTGGAACAGGTTGTCGCTCGGAATCGGGTCGCCGTTCACATCATATTGCACCGGATCGCCGAATACCTGCTTGCCGTGCACATTCACCGATACATAGATGCCTTGTCCGACTTCATAGGTAAGCGAACCGACATCGGGATCGGCATCCTGCGGATTGGTTTCCGAATAAGGCTTCACATTTGTGAGCTGCCCGTTAAAGATGTATTTTCCGTTGAACGAACTGTTGCCGATCATGACGAGATGATCGTTCAGCTGGCTGATCTCGTTCTTGATCGACTGAAGGGATACATCGGGATTCGTGCTGTTCGCTCCCTGCAAAGTCAGTTCGCGGATGCGGTGGATGACTTCGCCGAGCTGCCCCAGCATCGTATCCGTAAATTCGAGCAACGACTGGGCCGAGTCGAGATTGGCCTGATATTGCTCATTCGCCGCCCGGTCGCTCCGGTAGCGGAGCGAATAGCTGATCCCGATCGGATCGTCCGACGGACGATTGATCTTCCGCAAGGATGACATCTGTTCGCTGTATGTCGACAAGCGCGACAGATTGCCGTTCAGATTTTTCAGCAGGTTCATGTTAAGCATGCTCTGTGTTACGCGTCCCACCATCTATGTTCACACCGCCCTCTTGTTCGTTTGATTCGCCGCATGACCGAATATGCATCATGTTGCCGTTCGCTGTTTTGCCGATCGTCGTTTGTCTCTATCCGCCGTTTCTTGCACTTGCTTCGTTTTCCTTTTCGTTGATAAAGCTTTTTTATTAATCGGTCTGTATACAGAATCGGTCTGTCGTTTTCCTGTTTCGTCGTGTTACCTATTACCGTTTATGCATCGCATTATCGCCCGACAATGCCCGTGCCGTTGATCAGCTTGTCGAGCATTTCGTCGACCGTCGTCAACGTTCTCGCCGCCGCGCTGTAAGCATGCTGGAATCTGATCATATTGGTCATCTCTTCATCCAGCGATACTCCGCTGATAGCTTGTCTGGCCATATCGACCTGCGTCACGATAATTTCCTGGTTCGCCGCCTGTCGTTTCGCTTCCTGCGTCTCCACGCCGAGCCGCGAGATGATCGAGCGGAAAAACTCGTCGAATGTTCCCTCCGTCAATACCGGAGCCACACCATCCACAGTGGGGAAGGTAATGCGCACGTTGCGCACGCCGGCGATCAGCAGGGCGATATCCCCGTTTCCTTCAACGACGCGCTCCACTCCGTTCGAATCGATATACGTGCGGCCGGAGGAAGCTACGTTGCGGGGATCGCTTGCAATGTCCGGATTTAAGGTGATGCTCTCCGCCGTCAATTCCGTATATCCCGGTTTGATCGTGAAGAACGGAGCGCCTCTCTGCACCGGATGCTGATACGTATAGCCGAGTTCATGCAGTCCGTTGATGCCCTTCACCGTATAGCTCGTCGGTGCGGTCAACACCGTGCCGTCCGGCAACTGGGTGCCCGCAGGCAGCGTGACGGTGAACTCCCCTTCCGCCAGCGCCCGCACCATCGAATCCAGTTGAGCGCGGTAATTGACGACATGATTTTCAAGCGAATAGAACATGCCGAACACTTCGCCGCTGTTCAGATCCCCGGATTCATAAGCCGCCTCGAGCATAGCGGCGTCCGTTTGCTGAAGCACATCCGGACCGGATACCAGTTCGATGTTGCCCATGCGGATCGTGTAGCCGTTCGGCGTTTCCTCAACGGAAATGTTCACGATCTTCGATAACTTGTCGACAAGAAGATCCCGCTGATCCCTCAGATCGTTGGCATGATCGCCGAATCCCTCGACGCGTCTGATATCGTCGTTCAAGGCGGCGATTTGGTTCAGGTATGTGTTGATCTCGGCGGATTTGATCGTAATGTTCATCTGAATATCCGCTTCGAGGTCGTTGAGCTGGCGCGCGGCGTGATTGAGCGCGTCGGTCATCGCCAGCGTGTTCTCGATCAGCGCGGCACGCGCTTCAAGGCTGCCCTTTTCGTTGCTGACGTTTTGCCAGGCATTCCAAAATCTCTCGATGACATAGCGGATGCCGGTGTCGGAAGGTTCGTTGAAGATCGTCTCCATCTTCTGGAGCGTATCGTATTTCACCTGCCACTCGCCGAGATATTTGTTTTCGTTGCGAAACTGCGCATCAAGGAACGCCTGTCTGACACGAGTGACGGATGTGACTTCGACTCCCATGCCGTACTGGCCGAGAAGCGTGCTCTTGGTAAATCCGGGCGCCTCAATCGGACGAGCCGCCGCCATGTTCACCACCTGGCGGGTGTATCCCGGCGTATTCGCATTCGAGATGTTATGTCCGGTCGTCTGAAGCGCGTACTGATGCACCAGCAAGGAACGCTTCGCTATTTCGATATTCGTAAACGTAGAACGCACATCGTCCACTTCCTCTCATATGCTCATATGAAAGCATGATCTCTTAAAAGAAACCATCTCATCCGAACATGTATCGTCATAGTCTGCCCGATCCGCTTTACGCCTTCTGATCGAACAGTCCCGTACGTTTCCTTGTCCTCTGCTCACCGATCGGATGTTGATACGTCATATCCTGTTCCGGCGCATCGGTGAGAAGATCGATGCTGAATGTGATATAATCGAGCGACTGCCGCACGAGCTCTTGATTCAATTCGTTCTTCCGCTTCAGTTCGTCGATCGTCTCGATCAGCTTATCCCGAGCATCGCTCAGCAAACTTTTGAAATCGGCATGCGCTTCAGGCAACGCGCGCAGCAGATCGCTGATCGTGCCCGCATCCCCCAACGCGACCCCTAACTGTTGCGCCGCGCGTTGAAGGCATTGTCTGGCCGTCTCCTCCAGCTTGCCGATCTCTTTCACGATGGCGTTTTCTTCAGCCGTGATCCGCATCAAATCGTCGATCCGATTATGGATAATCACGTCCTTTTTCGTATCGGCGAGCTGGAGCAGTCTCTCATGCCGCTCGGTCATCTGGTGCATCATCTGTAAGAGCTCGGTTGCCGCCATGTAGGATCACCTTTCTGTCATCAGGCTTATCACATCTGCCCGCACGTTTGCTCCGTGCGCATCGTTTTCCGTGCGCTGTTGCCGTCCGTTCCTGCCGCTTGTCGAATCAGTCCGGATCATTCATCAGATAGCGCAACAGTTTATCCGCCACCAAATTCGCAGGCACATGATACGTTCCGTCCTGCACCGCCTGTCTCAGCTCGGCGATTCGTTCCGCACGTTCGATTTCGCCGCTTGCCTGAGCTTCCAGCAGTTCCTTGGCTTCAGCGGAGATCTGCACGCGATCTTTCGCGACAGGCCGGTGTTTCAAGGCTCCGCCCGCGGTAACTTCGCTTTGTCTCCGATAGGAATTCACCGCACCGGCGCGGCTGTATTCATTAATCTTCATAAAACCGTCACCTCACGTCCCCCAAAAAAACAGAAAAACCGATAATCCTAATCTCATTATCGGTTTACAAAGTCGGATTGTTTATAGCGAGCGCTCACCAGCGTGAAAATATTAAGCTTTGGGCTTTTTGGACTTGATCTCGTACGCGATGCGGGTCGAATCGGCGGGTGGTTTGGAGCGAGCGTCATCAGACCGGATCAGCGATTTTTGGATCTGTTCCGCCTGCTTCACGAACTTTTGCCGACAATTGTCGCATAAATTACCCGCTCGAATCGGCGTCCCGCATGCTTCGCACGGATATACGAGATTAGGCGCCTGCACGAACGAGATACGCCCTTCGCGAATAAATTTCGTAATCTGCCGAACCGATACTCCGGTCGCTTCACTCACCTCAGGGATCGTCGCACCGCGATTTTCACGAAGGTATTCGACGCACAGTTCGTATTCATGCTCAATTTCCTTCACACAAGAGAAACAGACGTCGTGAATCCCTTTCGCAAAAAGTTTGCCGCAACGCGGACAGTTAGAGATGTTCAGACTCATGTTTATACCGTCCTTCCCCCATTTCTGTCACTCTGCAAATAGCCCAAATCGCCCAACGGACCATTCTATTACATTTATTTTACTATATACGTATCAAAATGTATATGACATCAGGTGACATAAAAAAGAAGCTTCTTTACTGAATCCGCGCCAACATGATCTATTCTGTGTTTTCTCGCATGATAGGCATCCATTTCTCTGATTATATCAAAATGTCTCCGATTAAATCCGCAGGAAAACGTGCTATCATCTCGCCCAAGTGACGCCGTAGACAGGGACCGGAAAGTTCTGACGCAATAGTTTGGCGCATTCATGCAAGGTGCTGCCCGTTGTATAGACATCGTCCACGATCAGGATGCATGTGAAGGCGTGCTTTTCGGCCCATTGGCCCATTCGGGAAAGTTCGGCCGCTTCCGGAGTGAGAGCGAAAACGCCTTCCAGATCCTTCAACCGTTCCGCTCTCGTTTTCAGGCTTTGCCGCTCCGTATGGCGTATGCGTTGCAGCAAAGGAACGTACGGCCGGCGAATTCTGCGCGCGAGGTCGGACGCGAGCTGCGCCGCCTGATCGAAGCCTCTCTCCGCCAGGCGAAGGCGGCTTAATGGAACGCTGGTCACGAGAGGCGAAAACGATGCCGGCGCACCATCCGGCCTGACGCCATCTTCCATCCGGCGGTAAGCGTATTCCAGCATCAGCGACAGCACCGAGCGAAGCCGCTCATTTCCCCGATATTTATAGGAAGCAAGCCATCGCTTCATCTCCTCCGTGTAACTGACGGCCGCGCGATTCGCTTCCAAAGGATGCTCGGCCCTGCGCACGCAATCCGGACATTCGGCAGCGCGGCCGCACCGCTCGCAGCCGACGGCGAGAATCCATGGAACGGCGCGCAGGCATCCTCTGCAAAGCAGGCGGGACAGTGCGTACAAGGTCGGTTCCAACATTCGGATTGCGGCGGCTTCGGCCGGATCGCGGCTGCGGAAGGCGGTCTCGGCGCCAATGCCCAGCCTTTGCCGTACAGATCGCCAAGCGGAACGCATTCCGTGCCGATTCGAAGAGACCGGATCATTTTCCGCATCGCCCTGTTCTCTCCAACGGCTATCCGCCAGCAGTTCATGCAGACTGCCGGAACCGAATCCTGCCGCACGGCCGCACAGGAGACATCTGTCTGCCTCGCCGAAGAACGCCGAAACGGCGGCAGACATCAGCCGTTGCAAGCGGCGGCCTGTCCGGTTATCCGTCGTCATGGGCTTCGCCCCCCTGGCGAACTGACGCCGATTGTGCGGCGAGCAGCCCTCGTTTCTGCGCGAGTGCATTCATCGACCGGATATGGCGAATGGCCCGAACCAGCCCTTCCGTCCTCATACGAGCGGCAAAAAACACGCGTCCGTCCGGATCGTCCGATGAGCGCCCGGCGCGGCCGGCCATCTGCACAAGAGCCGCTTCGTCGAACAGATCGGCATCCGCATCGAGGACGAACACGTCGCTCTGCGGGATCGTCACTCCGCGCTCGAGAATCGTCGTCGTCACCAAGACGCGGATGTCACGGCTTCGAAAGCGGAGCACCCTGTTCGTGCGATCGGTGTCGCGTGAGCTGGTGCCGTCTATGGACGAGGGAGCGACGGCATCGGCAAGCGCCCGCCGCAGCAAGCGCGTGAGCGGCTCGACGTGTTCGATGCGAGGCACGAACACGAAAACTTGCGCGCCGCGCTTCAGCGACGACTCCAGCGCCGCCTGCAGCTTGCGCGGCGGGCGTCCGGCGCTCAACATCTCAGGGATGCCGCGGTATTTCAGAAGCCGCGGCACGGGCAGCGGATGCCGATGGTACCGCACGGGAACGATCGCATGGGGCAGGTCTTTCCGCCTCAGCGCGATCTGCTGCTCCCGCGGCGGCGTGGCGGTGAGCATCACGATTTTGCCGCGAGGTTTGCAAGCCCGGCGGACGGCAAATGCAAGCATCGGGTTATGATGATACGGATAAGCATCGAGTTCATCGAGCACAACGAGATCGAAGCATCGCTCCAGTCGAAGCAGTTGATGGGTCGTCGACACCGTAATATCCCCGATCTCCCACCGCTGTTCGCTGCCGCCGTACAACGCAACCACCCGGTAGTCAGCGAACGCCTTGGCCAGACGCGGCGCCAGTTCCAGCACCACATCGCGCCGCGGCGCCGTCAGCAATACTCGTCCTCCCTTATTCAGCATATATTCCACGAGCGGATACACCATCTCCGTCTTGCCCGCTCCGGTTACCGCCCAGATCAAAAACCGCTCCCCTTCCTTTGTGTCCCGCAATACCGGCGCCGCCACAAACTCCAGCGCTTTCCGCGAAGCGTCTTCCTGAGGCCGACTGAGGTTCCATCGCTTTAACAGCCGATTCATATATTCCTCCGACACCTTGCGCTTCGGGTTATCTTCTGATTCGTTCCCCGACACAGAGCCATCATCCAGCCTTCTCTTCCGGCCATCTACCGCCCTTGCTTTCCGGCTGCTTTGGACGTCTGTCTGAACGTTCGAGCGATCCGCTTCCGTCCCTGCTTGCCGCTCATATGACGAACCCGCCCTTGCAGCCTCATCTGAACTCGCATCGTCATTCGTTACGATGAAAATCGAACAGGAGCGCACCCGCCCCATCGTCAAGCACGCTTCACAGTACGGGCATAATCTGCCGCAAACGGCGCAAAGCGTCACATGATGCTGATCGGGGCCGCTGTCGCATCTGCCGCATCGCAGTTCGCGCCCGCTCCGCGCAGCGCGGAATTTGCGAAAAATTCTTGCCCAACCGTTCACCCAACGATTTCCCGCCCGTTCGCCCGGCCGTTCATCGACGCCCGCCGCCATTCCCGGCAGTAGTTTGACATCGCCGCGCAGCACCATCCATTGAATGATGCGATGGAGACGATCATTCGCATCCCCTTTGATCCATCCCATATGTATGCACAATCTCTTCACTTCCTCCAACAGAAGTCTGCGGCCGGCCAGCTGCCGCTTCAGATCATGCAGGATCGGTTCATCCAAATCCCAGTCATGTTCGAGGGCTTGTCCACGCTTGTCCGTCGATTGGCAAGGTTCCATCCATTCCTCGAGGCTCGCTCTCATATCCGCCGTCGTCACGATCCGCCATCCCGCACACGATTCGGTCTGGTTCGAACGGTTCTGCGGGGGGCGAAGACCGCGTTTGCCATCCGGCGCCACACGGTCGTCGCCGTTTAACCATCCGAGCGCATCCGGCAAAGGGATTTTCTCCGACCAGACGCGCATCCGCACATCATGAGCCGCGCCAAGCCAATATCGGTAATCCGTAGTCATATCCAAACTGCAGTAGCGCCCTTGCACGCGGATATTCGCCTTATCAATCCCATCAACCTCATAAATCGTCACTAGCATCCTCACACCTCCATTCAGACGAATGTCATGCAAAGGAACACCCTTCAGACTCATCTTGGAACATGAGTCAGACGGGTGTCCGCATATCCCCTGCAGATCCCGACGTTTTCGCGGATTCGCGCGCATCATCTTTCCGGCGCAGACCAGCCGCACTTCCCTCCTCAAATTCCCTCCGCGTTGATCACACAGCCGGAACTCCTCATCCCCCGGTTTTCAAGCCGGACTTGCGTGCTTCACAACTGCTCCGACTCGCGGATTCATCCGAACAGCGGCAATTTCATTCGATCCTCCGGCCGGTTCACATAAATGACCGTCACCGCTTCCGAATGCCGATCCTGCGGTTCCATCCTCCCGCAGTCCGCCGTGTTCTTCGCGCCGTCCGCCTCATCATGTTTCGCCGAACGCTTCATATGGCGCACCAGCCGTTCCGTTTCCGCCCAATTCGCCGTCCGCATGATTTGGATATGACCTTGCCGGTCGAGACGCCGGATGATCGGAAGCGTCTGATCGTCTGAATTTTCATCGATAACCGAGATTCGAGACCTCCTGCCGAACAGCCACGCGTGCCATGTAATCGCTCTCATCACCAGTTCCGCGTGTTGTTCATTGTTTTTGGTCACCAAAATGTAGTGCTGCTTCACGCTGCGCAATTGGGGATACAACTCGTATGCGACATGCACCATGAGCGCGCTGAACAGGTAGCAGCCGATGATGATGACAACACTCTCCACCATACTGTCAACCTCCCACGACATATAGCACCATTATATGCCGGCGGCGGAAGGACAGTTCCGCAGCAGCCGAATTTCCCGCTATGCGCTCAGGGACCGTCATCCTTGTGTCCTTTTCCTGCCGGGATGTTCTCGTTTCCCGCGGCTTTGCTGCATCGTGATTGTTTGGTTCCGTTTTTTCTTTCCGAAACAAAAAACCGCCCACCCACGGTTTTCGCGTGGATAAGCGGCGTGTGCTTCACGTCCGATCATAAATCCGATATTCCATATTTGGCTCAAGATAAAAGACGTTCTGATGGATCATGCTGCATGACTCACGATTCGCTGAAAGAACCTTACAGCGAGATCCAACCGTTTTTGATCGAGCATACGACGGCATGCGTGCGGTCTTTGACCTTCATCTTTTTCAGGATGCTGCTGACATGATTTTTGACGGTCTTCTCGCTGATAATGAGCTGATCCCCGATTGCGCGGTTGTTCAGCCCTTCGGCGAGCAGCCGCAGCACTTCCGCCTCGCGGCGCGTCAATGGGTTATCCGGCTTAGGAATGAGTTGAGCGCCTCTGTTCTGCGTCCTTTCGACAGTGGCGGCGCCGACTTCATCCAGATACGTCATGCGTCGAAGCTGATTGATCAACTTGCCCGTGACGCGGGGATGGATGTATGCATGACCATCCTTCACGGCCCGGATCGCATGAAGCAAAGTGTCCGCCTCCATATCTTTCAGGAGGTAGCCGGATGCTCCTTTGCGCAGCGTCTCGAACACATACGATTCATCATCATGGATCGACAAGATCACCACTTTAATATCCGGCAAATATTGCGTCAGCTTCTCCGTGGCGATGACCCCGTTTTGCACCGGCATATTGATATCCATCAAGACGATGTCCGGTTTGTACGCGTTGCACAATTCGATCACTTGCACGCCGTCCGCAGCCTCCGCGACGACCTCGATATCTTCCTCCATATTTAAGATCCGCTTCAAGCCTTCGCGGAACAGTTGATGGTCATCAGCCAGAATGACTCTGGCTTTCTTCGTTCGCTCCTTCATCCCCACGTGCATCCCCGTTTCCACGCTCATCATGGTTCTCCTGATTCTCCTTTCTTCCCTCAATCGGTATATTCAAATAAACTTTTGTGCCGCATCCTTCCGAGCTTTCGATCTTAAATTCTCCGTCCAGCATCTCGACCCTCTCTTGCATCCCGATAATGCCGAAATGGTTGCCGGACGAAATCTTCTCTTTCATCTTCTCCATATCGAAACCTACGCCGTTATCGCTGATTTCGATCTTCACCATCCGGTCGGTGATCGTCATCTGCATATGGATTTGCGTTGCCTTAGCATGCTTGAACACGTTCATAAAAGCCTCTTGCACGAAGCGGAATACGGCGATCTCCAGCGCGGACTGCAGGCGCAGCTCTTTGCCGTAAGCATCGAACCGCGTGCTGATCTTGGTCCGCTCTTCAAAATCCTGCACGAACTTGCGCAGCGTCGGAACAAGCCCGAGATCGTCGAGAGCCATCGGCCGCAGATTGAAGATGATGCGCCGCACCTCTTCCAATCCGCTGCGCGCCTGGCTCTTCAAACTTCGGAATTCCTTCTGAACGTGCTCAAATTCTCCTTTCGCCAGCATCCGTTCGGCATACTCGGCGCGCAGGACCAGATTCGCCATCGACTGGGCGATCCCGTCATGAATTTCCCGGGATATGCGTTTCCGCTCCTCTTCCTGCGCCATGATAATGCGCAGGCCAAGCAGTTGCCGGTTTTTGGCCGTCTCCAGCATCTGTGTGACGGCCGACAAATCACCGGATAAGTATTCCAGCACAACATTTATTTGTGACGCGACGATCTCCGCGCGTTCAATCGTCTGCTCCAAATTGCGGATGCGAATTTGCAGTTCATCGCGACGGCTGCGCAATGTGGCTTCTTTTTCCCGCAAGATCGTCAGTTCCAGCTGCGTCTTCGTCGCAAGCTCATATGCGCGGCGAATATCATCCTCCTGATATCGCGAGAAATTTTTGCTCACCTCGGACAATCGGTTGCGGGATCGTTTGAACTCGATCTCCAACCGGTCGACGACCTCGATCGTGGCTTTGATCTCTTCCATCGCATGCGCCAGTTCCCTTCGCATGAGATCCAGTTCGGCCCGAGCGCCTTCACTGATCTCAAAGATCTGGTACCTGCTCTGTTCCATGACCCGGATGGCATTTTTTATAATTTTATCGACATCTTTTACGTCAAACCCCATCGATAAACCTCCCATAAATCGTGCCAGAATGCTTTGCCACCCTGCGAGAGAGAACGTCACACTATTGATTGTAACTCAATTTTTGCCGGTCATGCTAGTAACAAGACTTACTAGATTTACCTTACCACGATCGTTACGGTTTGCGTCTCGCCGTTCCAGCTGACGTCCCATCCCAACTGCTCGAACAACACTCGGACAGGCACAAGCGTCCGCATATTGAGAGCCGTCGGAGCAACAGGCGCCGTGACTTTGCGTCCGTTGAAGTTCATCTCCTGCTCGTTCAGCCACATCTCCACATAGTCCTTGCCTTTGATCAACGTCACCTTGTTCGACTCCGGATCCCATGCCACCTGACCGTCGATCGCCTCGATCACAAAGCGGATCGGGACCATCGTTGAATTGCCGATCACGATCGGCGCCTGGTCGAGTTCAACCTGCTGGCCGTTAATCGAAACGATCGGATTGTTGATCTGCATTTCGATCGTCTTGGCCACCGGGTCTTCGACCGGCATGTGCACGGATTTGAACACGATGTTGTCGATCGCCAGTTCTCCCCGAACCTTATTCGGGTCGACCATCGCAAGCAGTTCTTCCTCCGTCACAAACGCCAGATCGATATTCGGGAACGGATTGGCAGGAGATTCGTGAACAAGGCGGTGAATCGTCATCGGATATTGGATCGGAAGGGAACCCAAATCCACTTCAACGGTGCGCCATCCGGTCCAGTTGATTTGACCTATCCATATCTTATGCTGTTGACCTGCGGCATCCGTAGCTTCAAACCACAGTTTGGACGATTTCCCGTCCCCGAGAACGTCGATCGACAGTTTAGTCGGACTGCCGGCCACCTCCGTTCCGATTCCCCCGTTGAATTCGAAGGCGGCACTCGGCAGCGGTATCCAGGAATATTGACGCGTGGCGCTGTAGTCATACCGCCACGACAGCACATTCGTTGACGTTGCTTGTCCTTCCCGGTTCGCGATCTTATAGTCGATCACAGACAGCGGATCGATCAGATTAAGCGAAATCGCGGGCGCGATCGTATCGAAATTTGCCCACAATGTGTGCACGTAAGTCGGCAATACGGCCGTCGTGCTCATTCCCTCGTAAGTGGCGATCAGACGAGTTTTCGCATAATCCTCCACATCTTCCACGGTCAGTACGCCGTCTTTGACCGAGCCGGCAAATCCTTCGACACGCCATTGGATCGCTTCAGCCGGCACCTCGCGAGAGCGGCCGTCCTTCAGTCTCGCTATGACCTTCAGTTTCAACATGCTGCCTTTGCCGATCGGAACTCCGGCCCCCTCGATGCTGAGACGTTCGATATCTTTGCGGTCGACGATCTCGACCTCCGTAGCGGCCTCCATCGAACCGCGCCGGATGATGATGTTCGCCTTTCCGGTCTTCTCGGGGATGAAATATCCTCCCTCAAACCTTCCATATCCGTCCGGCACTTCAAAACTGAAACCGGGTTCGGAAAAATCCACTTTGGGCACGGGGTTATAGAACTGGTCGTATCCTCTTGCGGTCAACGAAACCCGCTCTCCGACGAACAGGAACGGAATCGCGTCGAAGATCAGTCCGGCAAGCGTCCCTTGCGGCGCGGTGGTATACACACCGATCCCGTTGACGACCTGACGCATCGTCGTCTGGGAAGGAGTGTTGACGAGGGTAACGTTCGTATCGCCGAGTTCGCGCGCGACCATCGTCGTCGAACCGCCGCCGTCCAGATTGATGCCCCGCCATACGCCGAGCTGAATCATCGCCTGCTGCAATTCGGCGAGCGTCATTCCGCGGCTCGTTACGGTTTTGTCCGCCGTCAACAGATAGACATAGCGTCCGTCCGCCGAGTATCCGACGGCGGTGCGGGCTGCGGCGCTGTAACCGGATATCAGGCTAACATTCGCCGTAAACGGAGCGGCGACGCCGTTATCCACCAGCAGCGTGTGCCCTCCGATCAGCATCTGAAACCGGTTGGGATCGATGGCAGTCCCCGTATTGCGGTCTATCATCTGATAGCGCGTGTACAACGGATCGCCGACTTTGACATGCTGCTGCAGGAAGGCCGCTCCCGCCCCTTCACCGCGAAGCACGTAACCGTTCTCCGGAATCACGACGTCGAGCGCTTGATCGACCGCCATCTTCGTCACGACGCCGTCGATCACCAGCACCTCCGTCGGCCTGTACACACTGTCCGCAGCTCTTTGATGCGGTCCCCATGACGATGTATACATAAAGATGCTGTCCGTATGGCTCAGTTCGTTATTGACTTCATTTCGCATGACCGGTTTGTTGATGCCGCGCAATTCAAAGACCGCGCCGTCTGCCGTCATGACCGAACCGTCGAACTCATATTCTCCAATGACAGGTATTCGATCCGTCGTGATGCCGAACGAATACCAGCCGTAGAGGAATAAAGGCGATACCGTCATTTGATAATCCATGATTTGTACGCCCAGCGGGTTACCCAAAATGCGATCCAGGTGGAAAAACGACCCGTTCACTCCGGCAACCGCTCCGGTCTCTCTGGCCATTCCGAGCACCGATTGCTTGCTGTTGACCTGACCTTCTTTACCGCTCATGACATCCAATTTCACATACGGATTATGTAGATCAATGACAAGCACCCGCAGGTCCGTGGACTGCGCCGACCGTTGTCCGTTTATGACGGGGTACCACTTATAGGTGCGCAGCACCGCGCCTGACGTCACGATATCTTCCTTGATGAATTGCAATAATGGTTCGCTTTGTTCTTGCACGGCTTGCGAGATTGCGTTGTCTGGAAGTTGAGCCGCATAGACGAGCGGTGCGGCCGGCCCGTGCGCGAAAACAGCGGATACCGCCATCGTCGCGGACAACACAAGCATGGCTGTTCGACCTTTTTTTCTTACCGGCTTGCGTCTGGTTGTGCGATTCATGAAGTTGCTTACACCTCTCCCCTGATATCCGTAGTCTTCTCTCTCTATGCTGTCGGCGGTTGCGTCTCTCATCTTCCGTTATGGATCGGTTTCGGAAAGTCGTCACAAAATCGGCGCTGTTCCGATTGCCGGTTTTCATATAAACCCGATTAACCCGCCCATTGTTATAGACTGATTTTTTGGAAAAAAGTTACGAGATCTTTCTCTGGTAATTTTTCCGGCAACAAAAAATCAAACTCCCATATTCCATCCGGAAAATGGGAGTTTGATTGCGCTTTGTATACGCCGATCATTCAAAAGTTTCAACAAGCGCGGCAACCGAATTTGTATGCGAAGATTGATGAGTGCAACGACGACTGCTGCGATCTAAACCACGAGCGTGGATATAAAGACGATTATTTGAACGCTTCGCTTCTCAAAATTTCGGCCTTATCCGTGCGCTCCCAAGGCAAGTCCAGATCCGTGCGTCCGAAATGGCCGTAAGCCGCCGTTTGTCTGTAGATCGGACGGCGCAAATCGAGCATCTTGATAATGCCGGCCGGGCGCAGGTCGAAATGCTTGCGGATGATTTCCACCAGCTTGCCTTCGCTTACCTTTCCTGTGCCGAACGTATCGACGCTGATCGATACCGGCTGCGCAACGCCGATCGCGTACGCCAGTTGAATCTCCACCTTATCCGCCAGACCTGCGGCGACGATGTTTTTCGCCACATACCGAGCGGCATACGCGGCGGATCTGTCCACCTTGGTCGGGTCTTTGCCCGAGAACGCGCCACCGCCATGGCGTGCGTAACCTCCGTACGTATCCACGATGATCTTGCGGCCGGTCAGACCGGCATCGCCTTGCGGCCCGCCGATCACGAAACGTCCGGTCGGATTGATGAAATAGCGCGTAGCATCGTCCAGGAATTGCGCCGGGATAACAGGCTTAATCACATATTCTTTGATATCCGCATGAATTTGCTCCTGCGTCACTTTCTCATCATGTTGCGTCGAGACGACGATCGTATCAATGCGAACGGGTTTATCCCCCTCATACTCGACCGTCACCTGCGTCTTGCCGTCCGGACGCAAATACGGAAGCGTCCCGTTCTTGCGCACTTCCGCCAGACGGCGTGCCAAGCGATGTGCCAGAGCAATCGGCATGGGCATATATTCGTCCGTCTCATTCGTCGCGAATCCGAACATCAGCCCCTGGTCTCCCGCTCCGATCGCTTCCTCGACCGGTTCCTGCCCTTGCCGCGCTTCCAGCGCCACATTTACCCCTTGCGCGATGTCCGGGGATTGCTCATTCAGCGAGGTGAGCACCGCGCAGGTCGAGGCGTCGAAACCATACTTCGCGCGAACGTACCCGATCTCACGAATCGTTTTGCGGACGATAGCGGGAATGTCGACATAATCGGCCTTCGTGCTGATCTCACCGATTACAAGTACGAGTCCGGTTGCAACGGACACTTCACACGCCACCCGCGCATATGGGTCAACCGCCAAAAAAGCATCCAGCACCGCATCCGAGATCTGGTCACATATTTTATCAGGATGTCCTTCCGTTACGGATTCGGACGTGAATAACCGACGTTCTGCCATACCGTTCAACTCCTATCACTGACGTATATATCCTCGAACGAGCCGAGGGATGGTTTCTCTGAAAAAAACAACCTTTCCTGCTTCGGAAAGGTTGTTTGTCGAAAACCTTCAATTCAATATCATACTGGATATGATTCCTGGTGTCAATTTGTTTATTGAACTGTTTTTTCCGACATGTTCTGAGCGGACTCCCATCCGAATGACGCAATCGGACACAGGCGCATACACGCCGGAATCAAGTCAGGCTCATATCGCATGCATAAGGATCGCCAGATCGGCAAATCAATAAACCATCAGGTAAACGTGTCATGTTTTCTTCATGGAGTCCGGATCAGGATTCGGGATTCAGTCCAAGCAAGGCTTGTTCGGCTTGCTGAATTAACCGTTTCGTTATTTGCCCGCCCACAGCGCCGGCATCTCTGGAAGCTATGTGCCCCCAGTAATCCTCGCGAATCGAACTTGCCGGGATGCTGCCCAACTCTGTCGCGAATTCGACGTTCGCTTCAAGGAACGGTTTGCCGACAGGCAACCCCAATTCAGCGGCAATCTCATATTTCCATTGGTCGATCACGCGCTCACACCCGGGCACCACTTTACGGTTGCTGCCTGACTGCCCTTTTGCCAAGATGCGTCACCTCCGACAAGATAGTCGTACCACGCTGATCGCTCGACGTTCGCTGTTCTCGCGTCGACGCGTCGGTCATTCTTCTCACCGACCCAAGCTTAGTATGACCTTCTTGCCGTTCGGTAGACGCATGACTTGTTAACAATGCGGGGAATATATGTGTTGCTGCTCAAATCATCTCATGGCCGAACGCTGCGTCCTCATGGAATCACTGTGCGGAAGATGAGGATACCACGATGGTGCCGTCGGGGTTCACGATCTTGTACCCGCCCGTCACCATGACGAACACCGTCGAACTGTGCGTGCTTTTGATGCCGCGCCCTTCTCTTGGGAATATTAACATATGGTTCAGCTCGACAGGCGTTCCGTTCGGCAGATCTTTACCGCCCGTGACGTCTGGGATGCCGTTCGCATCGGTGCTGACCGCCACGGTCGTGCCGTTGCGGACGATGAGGGAAGTCCCCGGATCGGCAAACAGCGTCTGATTCGGTTGAAGCTCGACGACCGTCAGCCCTCCGGCCCGGCCGATCAAAGCATCCAGTTGTTGCTGAAATTGCACAATTCGCTGATCCATTTCTTTCTGCTTATCCGCAAGCAGTTTGTCAAGTTCCTGTTGTTTGGCGGAAAGCAGTTGTTCCAATTCCGCGATCTGAGCCTCCATCTGCTTGACGACCTCAGATTTTACCTGTCCTGTCACCAGTTCATCGACATAGCTCTTGGTGACCAAAGGATCATACGCCGAACCAGGCTGATTCGGATTGACCAACCCGGTTTGATTCGTCCCGGACGCCCAGATCATCGATCCGGATACCGCAACAACCGCCAGTATCGCCACAACGAGTGCCGTTTTCTTCATCCAATTCAACTTCCGCTCTCCTCCGCCATCTATACATGTCACATACTTATACTTCGACTTGTCCGTTTTGTTGTGGGACTATCGTTTTAACTCGACAAAAAACGCGCCAATCGATACGCGAGAAAAGCTGGCGGCACCGTATCCGTCTGCCGCCGCGGACGCTTCTGTATTCCGCATTCGCAGATGCCGAAGTTCATGTTTTTCAAGTCAATACGCGTTTTTGTTCCTGAATCCGTACAAAATCGTCTTCAATATAATTTTCAGGTCAAGCAAAAATGTCCAGTTTTCGATGTAGAACAGATCGTGCTGGATGCGCTGTTCGATCGATGTGTCGCCGCGCAGGCCGTTGCTCTGCGCCCAACCGGTGATGCCCGGCCGGATGTGATGCTTCACCATGTAACGCGGCACTTCTTCCTTGAAGATCTCGGTATAGTACGGACGCTCGGGACGTGGCCCCACAACGCTCATGTCGCCCTTCAAGACGTTCCAGAACTGAGGCAATTCATCCAGGCTCGTTTTGCGGAGAAATCTGCCGAATCGGGTCGTGCGCGGATCGTTTTCGACCGTCCAGCCGGTATCCGACTCTTCTTTGTCCATCACCCTCATCGTGCGAAACTTGTACATGATGAAAGGACGGCGATGGCGGCCCAGCCTCTCTTGCCGGAAAATGACCGGACCCGGAGACGTCAGCTTGATGCCGAGAGCGATCAGCAGCATCAGCGGCGCGGTCGCGATCAATACGAATAACGAGAACACGATATCGAACGTCCGCTTCAACAGGCGGTTGCGCATTTCATCCAGCGGCACGTCCCGCACGTTGATCAGGGGAATTCCGGCGAAATGGTCAAAATGCGGACGCGCGGGCAGCACGTCGAAATAATCCGGAATGATCAGCGCCTTCACGCCCGCTTTGTCGCACACGTTGATGATATGTCCGTATTTGTCGTGCGCATGCAGCGGCAGCGCGATGATCACCTCATCGACGATCACGTTGTTCAACACCTGTTCCAGGTCATCCACTTTCCCGATGATCGGCTTCATATGACGGTACTGCTCATCATGCTCGGTCAGATGGTCGTCCAGAAATCCGATCACCTCAAACCCGAGATCAGGATACTGTTCCAGGTTCTCGTAAAATCTGCGGCCCACCGAACCGGCTCCCAAGATGAGCACAAACTGTTTGTTATACCCCAGCTTACGGAAAAAGCGCAAAGAATTCTTTAAAATATACCGATAGACGGTGATAATTCCGATGCTGCTCAGCAAATAGAGCAACAAAAATTCCCGCGATATGTGCACTTCCTTCAATATGTACAGCACACTGAGCAGCAGCAGAAAACTGAGCATATGAATCTGCAACACTTTCCAAAATTCATAGGAAAACTTCTTCTTCCGCTTCGAAGTATAAAGTCCGATATAGAAACCGACAACAATCGCGATGCTCCCGTAAATCAAACTGTATATCCAATAAGTGCGAAAAGGCAGAGACGGTTCGTAGGGAATGAAACCGCTGGCGAACTTCAACCACCATGATGCAAGAAAAGCGACCTGAATGCTTACAAAGTCTACAATTGCATATAAGAGAAACAAGATAGACTGACTTTGCCTGATCATGGTTTCACCTCACCCACGTTTGAATTCATTCGCGATCATGGCCGATACGAATTTCAATCCGATTCCCAAATAAACTGCCGCATTTACAAACCATGGATACAGGCGGCGATAATGCTTGCGGTGAAATAGCCACATCGCCCGATGAAACTCATATACGATCTTGCGGCTTCGGCGCTTTTTTCCGGCGCCCTTGTAATGGATGATCGAAGTTCTCGGGTAATAGTAGACTTTCCAACCGGCTTGTTTGATGCGGTAACACCAATCGATATCTTCCCCATACATGAAAAACTGTTCATCGAGAAAGCCGACTTGCTCGATCACCTCACGGCGGACCAGCATGAAGGCTCCCACCAGACAGTCGACCTCATATTCTTCATCCGGGTCCAGATAGCCGAGCTGATATTGATTGAACTTCGGAACATGCGGAAACAGCTTCGCCAAGCCAAAGGCGTAATAGAATGACGCGCTTGGCGTGGGAAAGCCGCGGCGGCAAGCCTTGTCCAAGGAACCGTCGGGCAACAGCACCTTGCATCCGGCGGTCCCGACATCCGGGTGCTGTTCCATGAACGCGATCATCGTTTCGATCGTATCCGGTTGAATCACCGTGTCGGAATTGAGCAGCAGAATGTACTTGCCCGAAGCACGTCTCATGCCCTGATTGTTCGCCCTGGCGAATCCGACATTTTCCCGGTTCTCAATCACGGTCACCTGCGGGAACCGGGTGCGAATCGCCTCGATGGAGCCATCGGCAGACGCATTGTCGATCAGAATTACCTCATATTGGTACTTCGTCTCCGAGCGAAATACGGAATGCAACGCGTCCATGGTCAGATCGCGCGTATTATAGTTGACAATCAGGATGCTGAGGTCCATCGCTCCTTTTCACCATTTTCCTAAGATTATTATGTTTATTATATCACGTTTCGACATCGATAGGGGCGATAATCAAAACGGCGAATTCCAATAATATAAAATTTATCAAATAATGTGCGTTGCCGACAGTCCGGCCGCCGCAAGAAAACGGGCTTGTCCGCCCGATCGCTGCGCGATTCGCCGTATGCTTACAAATTATTCAACAGTCCAATTTGACGGAAAAAACCGCTCCCTACATATCATAGAGAGCGGTTGCGATCTCTCCTTTGCAACGGACATGCAGTTGCGATAGAAATATGTTCTTCCTAGCGATGAAAATAGGCTCTTAGCGCCTCGCGCCAGTGGCGGAGATCCGTCAAACCGTGCGCGCGTATCGCCATGTGGTCGAGCACCGAATATTTCGGCCGCTTCGCCGGACGAGGAAACTGATCCGTCGTGATCGGGTCCACTTTTACATCGATGCCGGCTTCCGCAAAGATCGCCTGCGCGAATTCGTACCACGAACAGGACCCGGTATTCGTCGCATGATAGATCCCGTAATAATCGGTTCGCACCAGCTCCAGCAAAAATTCGGCAAGATCGACCGTGTAGGTGGGCGAACCGATCTGGTCGTGAACGACGCGCAGTTCGTCCTGTTCCCTTGCCAGACGCAACATCGTTTTCACAAAGTTTTGGCCATGCTCGCCATACACCCAGGCGGTCCGAACGATGAAATATTTGGAGGACAGGGATCGGACAAACTCTTCTCCGGCAAGCTTCGACTTTCCGTATACGCTAAGCGGATGCGGCTGATCGTATTCCCGGTACGGCTGATCCGCCGTTCCGTCGAACACATAATCCGTGCTCACATAGCACAGCCTGGCTCCCGCTTCCTCCGCCGCCAGAGCGATATTGCGGGTCCCCGCGGCATTGACCCGATACGCCTCATCCTGCTCCGTCTCGGCCTGATCGACCTTCGTATAAGCGGCCGCGTGAATCACCGCATCCGGTTTCACGCCGCTCACGATCCGTCTGGCCGCTTCCAGATCGGTGACGTCCAACTCATTGCGCGCATACCCGTATACCTGCCAGCCCTTGTCTTTCGCCAACCGGACGACATCCGCCCCGAGCTGGCCTCCCGCTCCCGTTACGATGATCTTCAATGGTTACACCCCGATTCGACCAGCGTATTGTTTCTGGTAATATTCCTGATACTCACCGGACACGATGCGCTGCCACCAATCGCGATGAGTCAGATACCACTCGATCGTTTGCCTGATCCCTTCATCGAACGTGTATCGCGGCGTCCAGCCCAATTCCTTTCGAATCTTGGCCGCATCGATCGCATAACGCTTATCGTGTCCGGGCCGATCCTGAACGAACTGAATCAGCGACTCGGGTTTATTCAGATATTCCAGGATCGTCCGCACGATCTGGAGATTGGTCCGCTCATTGTTGCCGCCGATGTTGTACACTTCACCGCTCACCCCATGATGCAGAACCAGATCGATCGCGCGGCAGTGGTCTTCCACGTGAAGCCAGTCCCGCACGTTCGAACCGTCGCCATACACCGGCAGCGGTTTATCTTCAAGAGCATTTTTGATCATCAGCGGGATGAGTTTTTCCGGAAACTGATACGGTCCGTAGTTATTCGAACATCTCGTAATATTCACGGGAAGGCCGTACGTTTCATGATAAGCCCTCACAAGCAGGTCTGCTCCGGCTTTGCTTGCACTGTACGGACTGTTCGGCGCAAGAGGCGTGTTTTCGGTGAAATATCCCTCATCCCCCAACGAGCCGTACACTTCATCGGTGGAAATTTGGACAAATTTCCGCACTCCGTATTGCTTGGCGAGATCCAGCAGCACCTGAGTGCCTAATACGTTCGTCTTGACGAAGATGCCGGGGTCCATGATGCTGCGGTCGACATGGGATTCCGCCGCAAAATTCAGCACCGCATCCAAACCTTCCGCAAAGATCGGCGCAAGCAAATCGCGGTCCAATATGTCTCCTTTTACAAAACGATAGTTCGGCGATTGCTCGACGCCTTTCAGGTTTTCGAGGTTACCGGCATACGTCAACTTGTCCAGGTTGATGATCGTATAGTTCGGATACTGTTGGACCATGTAGTGAATGAAATTGCTTCCGATAAACCCGGCTCCTCCGGTGACCAATATTTTCATCGATCATCACTCTTTCCTAAAAATCATACTCGGCATCCTTGAACAACGGGTGCTTTCGGTCTTTTTCCGACAAGATCGGATCGGAACAAGGCCAATCGATCCCCAGTTCAGGATCATTCCACAGTATCCCTCGGTCATGCTCGGGGGAATAATATTGATCCACCTTGTACATGACCTCCGTATTGGGCACGAGCGTGCAAAAACCGTGCGCAAATCCTTTCGGAACGAGCAGTTGCCGTTTATTGTGCGCGCTTAGAATGAATCCTTGCCATTTCCCAAACGTCGGGGAATCTTTTCGCAGATCCAGCACAACATCATAGATCGCTCCCGCCAATACGCGAACCAGCTTGGTCTGCGCCATCGGATGCAGCTGATAATGAAGTCCGCGCAGCGTGCCCGCTTCCACCGACAAAGAATGATTATCCTGCACAAAGTCGTACGTAAACCCCAGTTCCGCCAGTTGCCGCTCGTTATAGGATTCCATGAAAAAACCCCGGTGGTCGCCGAACACCCTGGGTTCGAGCACGACCACGCCTTCGAGCTTCGTCGTGATAATGTTCATGATCGCTCAGTCCCTTACAATCGCTTATTAAAATCGTCGCCAAAGTCAAGATCTTTCGCCAGTTCATTCGCCCTGAGCAACGAGGCGTGCGTCCCGGCGTCCGTCCACCAGCCTTTCAGAATGTCGTATGTCAACTCATTCCGCATAATATAGGCATTGTTGACGTCCGTGATCTCCAGCTCTCCCCGCGCGGACGGACGAAGCGTTCGAATAATATCGAAAACTTTCGCATCATACATATATATGCCGGTAACGGCAAAATTGCTCTTCGGTTGTATCGGTTTTTCCTCGATGGATACGATTTTTCCGTCTCTCAGTTCCGGCACCCCGTATCGCTGCGGGTCCGGCACTTCCCGGATCAGAATCTTGGCCCCGAAGCGCTGCTCCCTAAAATTGTTCACATACGGAACGATGCTGTCGGAAAACACATTATCTCCCAAGATGACGACCATCTGATCGCCATGGACAAACTGCTCCGCCAATCCGAGCGCCTGCGCTATACCGCCCGCTTCATCCTGAACCTTGTAGGTGAACGTGACGCCGTAATCTCTGCCGCTTCCCAACAAATTCACGACATCCCCCATATGTTCTTTTCCCGTAACGACCAGGATGTCGAGGATGTCGGCTTCCCGAAGTTTCTGAATCGCGTGAAAAATCATGGGGTATTTGCCGACGGGCAGTAAATGTTTATTCGTTACTTTCGTAAGAGGATACAGCCTTGACCCGGTACCTCCAGCCAATATTATTCCTTTCATCGCATGATACCCCCAATAATTCGTGTGCCATCTTCCCAATTGCACATAATCAGTTAAAATGGTTGATGGGCACCTTACTTTAAGCTTGTTGGGCGCGTTACCCGAATTTGCTCTTCGACTGATGATCTCGTAACTCAACCCAGGGTTGCTCAGAACTGGCCAGTATTATTTGAGACCAATAAAACCTGGCCGCATATTTTTCTCTGCGGATTCATTCACTGAAGTTCGACGTTGTAAACGTAATACCGAGTCCCCCGACGATGAAATAATCGTTACGCAAACACTCTTTGTTATAATGCAGACGATTTCCGTTCAACCAACACACCGTTCCTCCGGCAGCTTCAACGATCGCCTGTCCCGCCGCGGTGTCCCATTCCATCGTAGGCCCCATCCTCGCGTAGAGGTGGGCTGCACCTTCCGCCACGGCACAAAACTTTAACGAGCTGCCTTTGCTGATCCGATGAACGGATTCATAAGTTCGGCTCAATCGGTTCATGAACGATTCCAGTTCCGGGGACGGATGCGAACGGCTTTCCACCATGGTTATGGACGAATCGGATGGATGAACTGTTGCAATTTTACGGGCTTCAGCATCGCTTTCGATCTTGATCGCTCCATAGCCCTGTTCTCCATAATAGACCACTCCCATAACCGGAGCATAGATGACGCCCAACACCGGATAACCGTCTTCGACAAGCGCAATATTCACGGTAAATTCACCGTTTCGCTTTATAAACTCTTTGGTTCCATCCAGCGGATCAACCAGCCAAAACCGTTTCCATGCGGCGCGTTTACGGTAAGGAATGTTTTGTCCTTCCTCAGACAAGATCGGGATACTCGAATCCAAATCCCGCAATCCTTCGACGATCGTTTGATGAGATACCCGGTCCGCTTCCGTCAACGGTGATTTATCGTCTTTAAATTCCACTTGAAAATCGCGGCCATACACTTCGAGAATTCGTTCTCCCGCCAGCCGGGCTATCTGAATCAATCGATCCCGCATTCTTCAACCTCCATGAACCATATCGAGGAGACCGCGTTCTTTCAAGTAACCGATGATCTGCTGCACCGATTGCTCGAGCGTCTGTTTATCGGTTTCCACGATAATCTCCGGATTCAACGGTTCCTCATACGGCGCCGATATGCCCGTAAAGTTCTGAATTTCGCCTTTTCTCGCTTTTTTATACAGCCCTTTCGGATCTCTCCTCTCGCATACTTCCAGAGGGCATTTCACATACACTTCAATGAATTCTCCCGGCGCAAATCGTTCTCGCACCATCTGCCGATCTTCCCGGTACGGCGAAATAAACGCGCTCAGCGCGAACAGCCCGGCATCCACGAACAACTTCGCAACTTCTCCGATCCGACGAATGTTCTCCTTGCGGTCTTCCGGGCTGAATCCGAGATTCTTGTTCAATCCATGCCGAATATTATCGCCATCCAACACGTATGACCGGATGCCAAAATCATAAAGCTCTTTTTCCAAAGCGATAGCCAGCGTGGATTTACCGGCTCCAGACAAACCGGTGAACCATAATAGGCAACTTTTATGTTTGTTCAGCCTGTAGCGGTCCTCACGGGATACTTTCGTTTCCTGCCATACGATATGGATAGCTTGATCGGACACGATAGTCACCTCCAAGAAACAAGATGCTGTAAAATAAAATGCATTATGAAAATGTACCTGTAATTTTGCGAACATTAATGATCATGATCTTTGGGCAGAGCAAATAATTCATTCACGTTATCGACGCCGTTTTTTCTTAAAAAACTAATGTAATTGTAAAATTTCGCTTCATACTCCCGGTTAAATTTGTCATAATTAATCAATCCTGCATCCAATATTTCCTCAAATGAAGAGTACCGTAGGAATTGTTCAGATGAGATACAAGGTATATTGCAATAATCCGCAAGTTCGGAAGTCCGAGAATCATGGGTAATCAATAACGCAGGAATCATATTCTGAATTGCCAGCATACACCCATGAAATCTTGTGCCACAAACATAATCATATTTTTTGATGTGAGCGATCCATTCTGGAATGTCATAAAACATATAAAAATGTGAATAGATATATTCCTTAAATTTACTGAAATCATCCACTAACGATTGGTACATAATCTTTTTTCTATGCCAGTCTAGCTTCACAGTTTCCTGAGCATCTTCTAACTGATGTCTCATGTAATTTTTATTATTTTTCCAGTAATCTTCAATGTATTCAGTTTGGCCTATTATATCTGATTGGGTGTAGTATGCAGTTAACATTAGTTTTCTATCAACTTCTTTATATAAATTCGTAAAATTATATGATACTCGTATATCATCAGGACTTTTATAACATTTCTCATTTACTTTAAATTTGGGATTTTTGTTGATGTAATAACTCGGACAACCTATAACCTCGCAATTTTTCACCCCCATTCTTTTTAACAACTCAGCAGTAAATTCACCACGAACGCCTATAATATTCCCATATTCGCTTAATGCGTATACAAAATTCTTTGTGCCTTCTTTTAATGTAATTTCCGACGTGTTAGTACTCTCCGCTTGCGCACCAATTCCTAATGTGATCACAGGCATTTTAAGTCTATTTAAGTTGTCGGCCATAACGCCAAAATCACTATATGGGTTTATAAAATTTGAAGCAGCAATCACTAAGGCATCATAGTTTTCTTTAATATATTCAACCTCATGTTCATCTAAAACTTTATGGAACATTATTGTGTCCTCAATATTCAACTCAGTTTTTACTGCATATCCAATGAACAAATTCCCAGTATTCTTGCCCGTTTTAACCCAGTTTTCATAGATGTCTTGACTTTTTGAAATCGAAGCCACAGCACCCATTTGAATGAATTTTTTACCCATCAGATTCCACTCCATCTCAATTATAATAGGAAAAAAGCTACTTCCTTATAGATTCCATATATACGGAGTTATATTCCGAATATAATTTATCAATACTAAATTTTTCTGCTGCATAAGGTACCTCTTTTAATTTGGATTCATAATATAAAGGATCAGTCACATATTTTGATATCTCTTCAACCATCCTGTCTATCGGAATTTTCCAGTTGCTATTCAATTCAATTAGACTGCCGGCTAAATCGTCTTTCCCTCTTAACATTTCTGAAACTTCACCTACATTTGTACACAAAAATGGTTTGCCGGCAAGCATACAAGAAATCAATACAAGCGGGTAACTCTCACCTTTAAATCTGGTAGGCAATATACCTAGATCCGAAGCTGCAAAATAATTTTCAACCTTATTTTTAAAACCTAAAACGTGTATATAATTTGGTAGAACCTCATTTTTCAACCGTACATATTCCGGCCCATCTCCAATTAACAATAAATGAACATCTCGCTTTGTTTGTTTCCGCACTTGTTTGACTGATTCAATCGCTTCTTGCCATCCCTTCTCCGGAATGGCTCGACTAACCAAACAAATAACAAATGCATCTTTAGATATTCCATATTGGTTCAAGTCAACCGGTTCTATTGAATCGACCAGAATTGCATTCCCTATTTTTTTAAATTGATTTTGATCATATAAATTCAGTTCTTTGAAAGGGATTAAATTTTTTTCAGCTATATAGACCAATTTGCTTGTTCTTTGTATCAATCTGGGAAATTGTTCCTTCGCTAGTTTTTTATCAAGCATTTCATACATTCCGTGTAATGTAATCACATGTTCATATTCCAGTTCCGGGGGTAACAAATCAATAATCGTATTATCTACCCAAGCATGATGCGAATGTATCACCTGAACTCCAAAATCCTCGACAATTTTCTCAAGAGCATGGAAATTTGTAATAACGGGGATATCTCTATAAAGCATTTCACGAATCCCTTTCACTCTTTCCGTTTGATCAAAATTCAGAAACGTAACGGAATACCCTTTCTCTTTGAATATATTAGCCAAATAAATTGGAAACGTCTCTCCTCCTCCTGTGGAAAATGCATAACCCGCCATTAATAAATTGGGCTTTCTGTTCTTCTTCTCCTCCATGATCTCTGTTATGTTGTACAATTCCTCGAACTTATCTTCCGAGAAATCATTTCTGGTCCGCTTCCAATGCTCTTTCAAAATTTCAGATTGTTTCACGAATACATCTATATTTACGTCGTATAGATTTGCTATATATTTTGAAACGAGCATATGTTCTTTATAGTATACGTCTTGATCATACGTCTTAGTTGATGTATTCGATTTATGTAATCTATAATAATTTGTCGGAGTATTTGAATATGCAACTAATCCTCCGCGAATAATATGAATATAAAACAACCAGTCTCCAGCAATCTTCATTGATTTCCATGTCTCATCATTTAAGATAGGCAGTTTTACCGGTTTTCTAAAAACGGAACTGCTGACATTAGGAATTATATTTTTTATGGAAAATGCATTTTTAACTAGATTATGCGCGGGGCAAATAAACGGTTGATTCCAATACTGGGCATCCAAGTCATGCAAATATTCCTGAGTTGACCAAAATTGGTCTCCATGTTGGTTAACAAATATGGTATTGCAATATGCTAACATTACAGCTTCGTCTTGAAAATAAGGAACCATTTCCTCTAGAAAGTTCTCGGTGCACCAGTCATCACTTTCTGCTATCCAAACCAGTTCACCATTTGCTAAGGATAATCCTTTCTCCCATTGGTAAAAAACTCCGCCTGAATTGTGTTCATTGAAAACATAACGGGTTTTTTCAGGATACATATTATAATACTCTAGTAATATTTCACGGCTATTGTCGGAAGAACAGTCATCTAACAGAATAACTTCATAATTATGGTATGTTTGATTGTAGATGCTCTCCAGTCTCTGTCTGAGAAAGCGAGCATGATTATAATTGGGAACAATAATAGTAACCAAAGGCTGAAAAGAAATATTATCTTGACGTTTCTGATAAATGGATATATATCCGGTATTTATGCGATTGATAAACTTATTGCTTGAATACTTTTGATTGCGATCTTGAGTCACTCGATTTTCGTATTGCCCGAATACGCAATAGTGAAAAAAAGGATTCATTTTCGAATGTGTAACATCACCATAACGATTTAAGTAATACTTCGTATCAAAATTAATAGTAGGGTTTCTTCCCTCGTAAACTCCATAAGTGACATAATGCCAAACCGGATGCGTAATCAAACGGGCAAATTTTCTAATCAAAAAAACAGAAGAATCTCTATATCTCCATAATGGATTTTTCTTTGCCTCTTCATATACGTCCTTGTATTCATTCCAATACCATTCCTTGTTAAATTTCTTGCTCTTCAAAATCCCTAATGCCTGCTTAATAGTTTTTCCTACATAAAACAAGTTAAACTTCGACTTCGGCAAATATTGATGACGAAATAATTCAAAAATCTGCGGACGATCTGAAGGGACTCTTCCTTCTTTTAAACCGAATTTGATAAAATGGTAAACAGGATTCATATCCTTGATTCTGACGTCGGAATACTTGTTCATATAAAATGAAATGTCAAATAATGGGTGAGGATTTCTGCCTTCTTTGTACCCATGAAGGATAAAATGTTTCAATGGATCTACACAATTGACATCAACATCAGGATTATTAATTAAATAAAATGGTTTATCAAACAATTTTGATTTTTTTATTGTGTGTTTCACAATCAAATATTTAAAACTTGCCAACGGACGCAGAACAATTTTTATCAATTGCTTTATGAAAATGATAGGCAGACTTAACTTCCTATCTAAAGCTACTATTTTTTTTCTCGTGTTTCTTATCTCATTAGTAACAATTGCTATTTCTTGGAATAAGTCATTCAATTTCTTGTCAATATTATTAACTTCATTAGGTTCAAACTTATTATTTGTTTCACTCATTTGCATTCCACACCCTTTAATCGCTTGTTGTTTACTCGCTTTTGTAGGCATGTATCATTTTTACTTTCAGGTCATTTATCTTCCTCTATGATGTTGTAAATATTTTTTGCACACGTAAGATGATTCGCCAATTTCTACAATTTCGCCGTGATCTAACCATAACACTTTATCGGTTAGTTGTTCGATTTGATTCATATTATGAGATACCATGATCACAGTTTTGCCGCTATTCATTAATTCAATCATTGTACGTTGACTTTTTTGTCGAAAATTTTCATCGCCAACACTTAATATTTCATCAACAATTAGAATATCAGGATCCATATGTGTTGCGATGGAAAATCCCAAACGTGCTCTCATGCCAGAAGAGTAGTTCTTAATTGGTGTGTTAATAAAATCACCTAGTTCAGCATATGCAATTATTTGATCAATTCTACTTTCGATATAATTTTTCGATTTTCCTAATATCGCAGCGTTTAGATATATATTTTCAAATCCAGTTAGATCCGGATCAAAACCTGCTCCAAGTTCTAATAACGGAGCCACCTCCCCCTGAACAATCACTTTCCCTTCTGTAGGCTTCAAAACACCAGCTATGATTTTCAATAAAGTGCTTTTACCAGCCCCGTTATGTCCTATTATCCCGATTCTTTCTCCTTTATGAATGGTAAAGCTCAATGATTTCAACGCAAAAAAACTGTTATATCGAATTTTTTTGCTAATTCTTTTTAAAAAATATTCTTTTAAACTGTCGACTTTTTCATTCATTACATAAAATTTCATCGATACATTTTGCACATGTATATCAACTTTTTCATCTGATTTCATTTTTGCCCCTCCGAAAACTATTAGTCAGAGATATAGGACAAATTTATTTTGCTGCTTTTCGAATATTAAGATTCCTAAGATTAAACTTAACATCGCAATTCCAAGGCATATCAATATATTTGTAAAGTTAGGCGATATACCCACGTACAGTACATCTCTAAAACCTTTGATATAGTGATATAAGGGATTGAAGGTTAAAATGAATTGATAACGCTCTGGCACGATTTCAGGCGGATAAAAAACTGCAGAAAAGAAATGAATCGCCATTAAGAGTACACCGTAAATATGTTCTATATCACGAAAAAATACAGTTACTGTCGTCAATATCAAACTAATTCCGCAACAAAAAACGAAAAAAAGGACTAAATAAATCGGCGTATAAATAATGTAAACTGTAATGTGGGCCCCTGTTAATATCATAACTAGTATCAAATCAATCATGGAAATAAGAAAAAAAATAAAATTTGCAACGATAATTGACAAAGGAATTATGTATTTGGGTATATAAATCTTTTTTATCAAAGACTCAGATGTAATCATAGATCGCATAGCAGATTGAGTCGTCGAAGAGAAAAATTGAAACAACAAAAAACCGCACAACATGTAAACAGGAAAATTAGAAATCTCGCGATTGAACAGTGTTGAGAATACTAAAGTCAATACTGCCATTTGTAATAATGGATTTACTAAACTCCATAATACTCCTAGCATAGAACCTCTGTATTTTTTTTTAATTTCTTTTTTTATTAATAACGATAATAAATAAGAATACTTATTGAACGTTTTTAAATATATGATGTATTTGTTCATCATCTCTCACCTAGTTTTTGTTATCTAATACAATTCCATTTATTCCGCAATTTTCATCCAGATATATGACACAAGAGATTTCGCTGACATACAGTAAATCTTGATTAAATTTTTTACAGGGTATTTCTCTTTCTTTTTCCGACCTTTGATCGTTCTTATATGTGTCAGCGCATTCCGAATTCCGGTAGAATATGCCTTTCCATAGCCTTTCTTTAAGAAAAACAGAAACTTTAATAGAAACCCCAATAAGAATAACGGCATACTAATCAGTAATGCAGGTGCAGATAAATTAAGAAACAATAACCAAACATTATTACGTGCGGAAATCTGGACTTTAAAATCATTATACTTGCCACCAGTTGTTGAACTTCCAATGTGTAGCGCTTCAGCTTTTGGGCAAAATACATTTTTGTATCCGTGCAGATTGGCACGGAAGCCGATATCGACGTCTTCCAGATAGGCGAAAAACCGTTCATCGAAATATCCGATTTCCTCGAATACCTCTTTACGATAAATCGCCGCTCCCGCGCATGCGCTGAAAATAACGCGCGGCTTATCGTATGCCTCGCTAGGCCGTCCGTCACCCGCTTTGTACGCCCATCCGAATATGGTGAATTCATCGCCCGCGTTATCGATGAGATGCGGCTCCGAATACCTCAGCATCTTGGCCGCCGCTGAGAAAATGCTCGGATCCGACGAGATGCATTCATATAGCGCCTGCACGAATCCTTCCCGCGCAAAGGCGTCATTGTTCAGCAGGATCACATATTGTCCGGATGCTGCCCGTATGCCTTGATTAACCGCGGCCGCAAAGCCGACATTCTCGTCATTGATGATCAGTGTCGTATCCGGGTAATGTTCCTGTATCAAATAGACGCTTCGATCCGTCGAATGGTTGTCGATAATGATAATCTCCCGTTTATTTTCGATCTGATCATATATACTGGCGATACAATCCAATATATATTTCTCTCCGTTGTAATTCGGAATGACGATCGACACGTTCATGTTCGTATGCATCCTTTGTCTTAGATTGCATCCTTTGTCGAAGCTTCTATTTTATCCTCTCTATTGTACCAAAACTATCTTCTAATAGCTATAATTATACATGTTTTAACTATTAATAGCTTAATATGGCAATACGTTTTTCTTTCTGATCCAATTTGCTACAATGAATGCTAGAAATGCGCGATGGATGGGAGCGGCGGATATGAGCGGGAAATCAAAAAAGCTATGGAAGTCGAAGCAAACATCGTGGTCAGACGATCTGCAACTCTTCGGACTGTGGATTGTCGGCTTCTGCTTTACAAGTTTTTTTCTTATCGCGCCTTTCGCCAAAGCGTTGTTTAATGGAGGGGCGCGCAATAACCTGTCGGCATATATCTTTAACCAGCCGATTTACACGGCGATGATGTTTCTGTTCCTCTTCGCCTGTGTGTTCGGCCTATTCCTTTTTGCCCGAAACAACCTGCGCCTGCTGTTCGAGCGCAACATGATCCCGATCGTTCTGGCAACGCTTATACCGGCTTCCTATTTGTTAACTTTGCTCGATTCCCCCGCATCATGGTCCCATACCATGCAATCGATCGTGATTCACTGCATGTATGTATACAGCTTTCTTATGGCGGTATTTATGTCCCGGCTTCGGCAAGGAGCGACATTCCTGACCGGTGTAATCATGGGATCCGGATATATAGTGGTGATTTTCGGTCTCCTGAACTGGTTGACGGGGCCTTTCTACCAGGACGCCGTTCTCATGGAACCCGGACGTTTGCGCCTTACCTCTGTATTCCAATATGCCAACACTTATGCGGTTTTCTTGATCGCTTTGCTGCTGGCATCGCTCTATATTTTGATCATGACATCGGACATGAATACACAAAGCTCACGTTCCAAACCATCAACCCGGATGATCCGGCTCGCGCGGACGGCTGCCGCATGGATGATCGTTCCCTCTTGTCTATCGATGATTCTGACCTCTTCGCGCGGCGGTCTGGTTTTCCTGCCCGTAACCGTTTTCATCCTGCTCTTCCTTCTCAAGTTCCGCCAACAACTTCTGTTGGTTCTTTATCTGACGGCCGCCGGCCTGATCAGTGCAATCGCCACCCCTTATATGACAAAAGTGGGGATGCGCCAATACGAATCGTTCGATCCCGAAGCTTTCATTACAGGAGCCTTGGTGATCATCGCGGCCTCCGCAGCATTCGTCTTGATCGTTCATTTCAAGAAACGAGCCGAAGTCTCAAAAATCAATCGTTTCTGGGCTCGAATCGAACAACTGCGGTTGTCCAGACTGATGATCCCGATTTCTTGTGCTCTCCTGGGGGCTGTGATCGCTTTTCTGCTTTTCAAAACAAACCTTGTGACGCTATTGCCGGAAGACTTACGCCAACGCATCAGCTCCATTAACTTTGAACAGCACAGCGTGCTCGAACGGGCGGCCTTTTATCGCGACGCGATGAAAATTGTGAAAGATTACCCCGTCTTCGGTACCGGCGGAAACGGTTGGTCGCTTCTGTATGAACGCTATCAACAAAATCCGTATGTCTCTACTCAGGCACACAGTTTTTATATTCAGCAGCTGATTGAAACGGGATGGTTTGGCTTTCTGGTTTTCATCACATTCATTGCTTTTGTTTATTGGCGATTTGTGAGATATTATGTTTATCGGGAACGAGAAGACAACAAATCGTTTGCGACGATATTCTTTCTCTTTCCCACTGCGATCCTTTTGCATAGCATGATCGATTTCGATATGTCCTATGTTTATATCGGTTGTCTCGTTTTTATTTGCCTGGGGGGAATGCTCGGAACGGCAAACGCTCCATTCACGCATGAACCATCAAATCCGAAGCGATTCAGGATTCGCCGTTGGCTCATCCCGTTGTTTGCCGTGTTATGCGCCGTTTTGTTGCTCATCACATCCGTAAGATTCATGGCTGCCAGCAATCATTATGTGATGGCTCTGCAACAGGCGAAAAACGGCAAATTGAACGATGTGCTCACACCGCTCGATCACGCGATCCGGTTGTTCCCGCATGCCGATTACTTGGGTTACCGGGCGGCTTTGATGCTGGACGTATATCGTCAGACGGACAACGATCAGTTCGCACAGCAATTTCTGGACACCGTCGAGCAGATCAAACGACGCGAACCTTACTATCAGTTTGCCCTGGATAAACTGCTGAGCTATTATCTGTACACTAACCGGCATGATGACGCCATCGCAACGCTGGAGCGGTGGATGGAGATCGCGCCCTGGAACATTCATTTATACGAGTCGGCGATCGCCCTTCACGTCCAATTAGGGAGTCGTGCTCCCGATGCTGAAGAGCGGGATCGTCTGTATGCCAAAGCCATGAGTTACTATGGAAACGTGTTGGAGCGCATAAAAGCTTTGGAAGAGCTGCCTGAACAGCAATTGCCGGGACGAACATTCGCCGTGTCACCGAATATGGCGTTCATCATAAGCCAGGTTCATCTTTCACGCGGCGAGTATGGTGAAGCGAGCGAATTGCTGACGCCGTTTATTCAAGACAACCCTTCAGCGCAATACCGCGACTTGGTGAGATTGTATCTGGTATCGAAGATGCTGCAACAAGAACAGGATGACACATTATACAGTTCATTCACCGGACAATATCCGGACGAGATCGAACGGATTCGTCAACTCGTCTTGTTATATAAACATCAGAATGCGGCTTTCTAAGCCAATAAAACATCTTATATGGATAGGAGTTATGGGTAACATGATCAATATCAAGAAAAAGTTCGATCCGAGGTCACTTATCATTTACGCGTTACTTGCTTCATATTTTATTTTATCGCCATTCTATGTAGGGGCTGCCAATACTCATGAATTTATACTTGAACCGAATCTTCATCTTTCATTCCTCTTCGCAGGAATACTGTTTATTTCATTGGCAGTGTGGCTGTTTAAGCGATCCGATATTTTGACGCGTTTTGATATAATGCCGTTCCTGATATGGTTAATGCCGCTTTGCTTCATCATCTCATGGATCAACGCTGTAGCTGTACAAGATGCCATTCACAGCATTCAAATTCAAATTTTTAACACTGTCATCTTTCTAGTCGGATACTTTCTTTGCTCTTCAAAAGAAGGACCGAAACCTTTTGTTTTTTTGATCATGCTAAGCGGCTATATTCTCATTTTCATCACCATGAGTGATTGGCTGGGAACCAGAATCGTAACGGATTCTGTAGTTTATTCAATAGGTGATTACAGGATCTTCTCTGCACTGTACTATCCGAACGCATATGCAGCCTTGATGATCGCCTTTTTCTTTGTTTGCTGCTATTTGGCAGTCGCTTCGCAGCGTCGATTTGTGATGGTCTTCAGCGCTTTTCTAAGCATTCCCGCTCTTTTGTCTTTGATCTTAACGTATTCGCGCGGCGGATATGTCGTTTTTGTTTTGTTATATATCTTGTTTTTGTTCATGATGCCGATTGTTCGTCAACTGCTTTTCCTCGTTTTTTCAATTTTGTGTGTTGCTCTGACAGGCTTCCTGTATCCGTTCATTTCACGAATCGGCATCGAACAACAGTCTCAGTTCAGTCTGGGTTCTTATACCTTAGGCTGGCTGCTGTTGCTCGCTGGTTCATCATTGCTCGCATTATTGACAGTGTTTGTTATACCTCGTTTGCAAACGATACTGAACAAAAAATTGTTACAACGTTCGTCAATTCGGTTGTTTTTACGGTACATCATACCCGTAAGCTGCATCATCATGATTGTGTTGGGGATTATCGCACTAAACAACGACAGTATATTAAAACTTCTTCCAGAGCAACTTCAGACCAGATTGGAAAATCTGAACTTCCGCCAACACAGTGTATTGGAACGAATCACTTTTTATAAAGATGCCTTCAAAATTATTGAAGATTATCCCTTAATCGGAGCGGGCGGAGGCGCATGGAATGCGCTGTACATGGAATATCAGAATAACCCGTATGTGACTAAAAAACCTCACAGTTTCTTTATAGGGCAGGCAGTGGAAACGGGAATTCTAGGCTTATGCATTTTGCTGATCATCCTGTTCTTCGTTTATTATCGATTTATTCGGTCACAACGTTCTGACAAAGATCATTCGCTTCGGTTCGTCTTCTTTATGTTCGCGACTTCGATTCTGATTCATAGTTTAATTGATTTTGATATGGAGTTTATGTATATTAGCGGACTTGTCTATTTGAGCATGGGGATTATGGCTTCACAACAAGCGGAGGAATCATCCGCAAAATCTACACAAACAACCAAGGTCAATCCTAAAAGGATTCGCCATATTTCATCTTTGTTACGTGTCTCTTATCTCTGTACATTGGGTTTTGTCGCTATTATACTCATCATTATTTCTTCTCGATCACTTTACGCTTATCGTTTGTATAACGAAACTATGGATCAACTGAATTCAGGTTCAAAAGCTGAACTAACCATCTCGCAAGCAGTTCAAAATCTAGGTAACATTATAAATATGAAACCTTATCATCCCTATTACATGACCGAGATGGTCGCCTTTCTTCATGCGTTGTACCAGAGAGATCATGATCCGGAGTATCTTCAATATGCCAGATACTATCTTGACCAGTTGAAAAAGGTAAGTTCAAATTTCTTATTGGCACCCGATGCCGAACTGGAGCATTACCAAATTCAAAACGATCTCGTACATTTGGCGGATACGTATCTTTACTGGATTGATAAATTTCCGTGGAGAGTATCTCTGTATGAATCGGCCGTTCCTCTTTTGTATGACTTGGGCGTTAGGCAACAATATACTGAAGAAACGTCAACCCGCTGGAACGAGGCCCTCATCCTGTATTACAGAATGAGAGAACTTATGGACCGAATTGACTCCCTCCCGGAGGAACAATTGCCTGGGAAAGATTTTTATATATCAGACAATATCGTTTCCACTGTCATCACCATTTTGTTTGCGCAGCAAAATGATGATCAAGTGATTTCTGTCATCCAACACCATTATGAACCAGTAAATGTTAATTCTCCTGTTCATATATTACGCTTGTATCTCGCTTCACAAATGCGACTTAACATACTGGACAGTTCGTTATATCATGAATTCATCTCAAGATATCCTGAAGAAGCAGATATGATAAACAGTCTTCTGAACAGTAACTAGCCAATAAAAAGCATTAGAGGTCATTCAAAAAGAATGTTCTAAGGATAGCAAAAAGTCCACTGTCCACATCAATCATGAAAAACGGTCGTTCAGGAAGTACATTCCTGTTCGACCGTATTCCTTGTCGGCTTATTACTGTTGTCACCGCCGGAATTCAAGTTTAGTTCTCATAATTTGTAACGGAGAACGACTGAATAAGGAGATCAGTCGCCGGGAACACGATAGTCACATCTTTCCTAACTGGTTATCGATCATTCAATTTATTAGTGGTTGCTTATGGTGCAATACCGAAAGCGGGCAACAGTCAAGTAGTACCTCGACCTGGAAGCGGCGTGTAAAGCAGGTCAACATCGAATTCAAATTAAATCGCTCCTGTTCCCTGAGGGATTTTTACACATATTATGAACTTGATCAGTTTGCTTTATTCCGACATTAACGGGTCAAGTGATTTCCGTTGTAGACACTCGTTTATGGCAAATTGAGTAAGTAAAGTACCTCTCCTTAGGTTCTGATAATTGGTCATTTCATTTTACAAACAATGGACCAAAGCGTTTGATTAATATGAAAGGCTGCCCTTTTTTGGACAGCCCTTCATCTGCATCAGGTTGCTCAGTTGGTGAAAATCGGAGCAGTATCACTGTACCAGCTGTATTCTTTCTTCGTTACCGCCTTAAGCTTTTCACCATCTGCAAATACATCATAAATTTCGATATAGTAACCATTCTCTTGAATGGCTTTTTGGATGTCAACACCATTAATCGGTACCCGGAATGCTTTCTTCTCACCTACCGGTATGTCTTTCCCCAGAACAACATCTTGAATAAAACGTTTGTCTCCTGCAACTACAGCAATTCTCATTTTATGTTCGGCCAACTCATGCTGATAGGCTTCCTTTGTCAAAACGTAGTCAAATTGAACCGAAGCCGCTCCTCCGTTAATATACAGCCGCGTTTCGCTCAAAGAAATGATGCTGTTCCCAATCTTGAGCTCTGTGAGTTGATCAGAAACCGCGGTATCCGGTTCAGACAATTTCATCAGGTATGCTTGTTTGTACGAATTCTGATCTTTAAGTTGCGTACCCAGTACAAGTTCTACGGAATCGATTTCAAATCCTTTCGGAACTTTCGTATAAATCGGGATGAGTGCCGATCCGGAAGGCATCGTCAACACCTTATTATCCGGGATTTCTGCCGGGAAGTACATATTCCCGTTCAGCTTGAAGAAAGCGACAAGCTGCTCCAGATTGATAAAACGCGGTTCGAAGTTTGTCATCACTACATCGGCATACAAGATTTCCGAATGTTCATTGGCATAACGATCACTGTTCAACAGTTTTACCGTACTTCTTTTTCCGATTGTTTTTGTTGTGAACGTATCGCTTTCTTCAATAGCAAATTTATCAGATGTACTTGTAAATGTTGCGATCGGGATGTTCCCTTCTGAATGTTTTTCGCTGAGTTGGAAACGGACAGTTTCAAAGTCAAAGCTGTAAGGAATTTCTGCATTGAAAATGAACAATACAGTTTGACCACTCTTGATATTTAAGTTGTTATCCAACTTAACTCCCGTAATCTCATCTGGCTGAATCTTGATATCATCCAGCTCGAGTGAACCGACAAGTTGAATATTCGGCAATGTTTTTCCTTCCGTCGAATTCGTCACTTCAACTTCCACGCTGATGATATCGGTTTCGTTATTCGGCAAGCGTTGAAGGTTTCCCAATTTGATCGTATAAGTTCCTTCTTCCGTCTCATATACATATTCATCAATGACTTCATCTTCCGTTTCTTCAACTGATGACTCGGACGGAAGTTTGATCGACAATTGAGGAACTTGATATTGACCTATGGTCTCTACAATGATCAATTGCATATCCTTCATGTTTATGCCCAACGGCAAGGTGGATTGTAATGAAAGCGTTTGAGCCATATTCGGAAGAATACTGGATTCTGACTTCGCCAGGTTGGCAGGATACAAGGAACCGTCAGACGTTTGTACGTAAAACGCGTAATTGGGGATTGAAACGCTGAATTTCCCTTCATTTTTCGCGTTTAAGTCAATCTTCAGTTCATATTGGTCACCTTTTTTTAACGTCAAATATTTTTCTCCCTTGAAGTGAACCGGAGAATTTTCAATCGGAATCTTTTTACCCTGTTCCCATGATACTGTCGGATTATAAGTGTTTGTAATTGTTACGGAGCCCAAATGCTGTTCATAACCTGCTACAGAGAAATTCCATCTGATGACCTGTAACGAAATATCCGTCAGCTTAACACCGTCATCAACAGTAGAAGTGAAAATATACGTTTTCGTTGATTTCGGCGGAACCGACGTTCCTTGAGCTGAATTGATCAAAGTTACTGAGTGTTTAGTTCCCTGTTTGGTCACTACTCTCAACCAATAATAAACGAAAGACAACTCATTATCGCTCGCGTTATAAATATCCGCTTTGAAAGTCAACTGATTACCTTGCTTTGTCGGGAACAGCATCATGTCATAAACCGTCATTTTGCTCTGGCCTTCAAGGTTTACAACGTTATTCACTAATCCTGTAACAGTCTTTTGCTCACCTTCAGATGCGAAAGACGTTAACGTAAACATTAAAGAAAAAATTACGAATATAGCTACAAATCTAAATCTCATTTTCATACATTCTCATCCTCCCAATATATATAGACGCATGGATTATGTAGAAAGTTTCGGATTAAGAATAAAGTTTTTTACTTTCTTGTAAAAGAAAAACACGTTGTGGGATTTACCCACAACGTGTTTCTTTGCCTGATCACAGTAGAGATTATTTTATTGTTCTACTGTGATATCGAGCGATGCGGATACGGATCCGTATTGTACAACTACCGTGAATGTGTCACCTGCTTTAGCAGTGATTTGAGCGTCCTTGAAGCCGTTTTTAGTGATTGTCGGATGTTGATCGCTCTTCGCAGGTTTCACATTTGTGAACGTCACGTACGGTTCCGGAAGACCGGTGCCATTTGCAAATTTTCCAGCCGCTACATCTGCCTTGACACCATATTGATCCTTGATTTCGATATCGAACTTGCTAAGGATCGTGGTCAAGCTGATCGTACCAGCGCTGATCTTACCGCTTGTAATTGTGTTGTCTTTACCTTTTTCCTTGAATACAACACTGCTTACGGACGGACCATTCTTGCTGTATGCCACATTCTTCGTAGCAGACAAGCCTTTTCCGCCTTCAGTTACAACGCGGAGAGTGAATGTCAATTCGCTCTTATCGCCGAAGTGTTTATTAAGATCTTCATCGTTGCCAAATACGATGCGAAGCTTACCGTCACCAGTATACTTTACAAATTCTTCATAGAACACATTGTAAACGGAAGCCGGCAAATTCACTTTCTTACCGTCTGCAGTTACACCGGATACTTTCACTTCGCGATCGTAAGCCGGTACTGCAGTACCATGATGAGCGTAGATCGTACCGATATCAGCGATTTCGATGCTATCGATTTCTTCAAGAGAAACCGTACGGAATACTGCGCTCATCTCGCTGCCGCTAATAGGTTTATTGCTCGGATCGATAACACGGAAGAAGACTTCCGTAGAGCCTTTTTCGTTACCCTTCAGGGTAAGCTTCACAGTGTTTGTAAGTTGAGATTTGGAAGAATCAATTCCGACTTTTCCATCATCCGCAACATCATATGCCTCAATTTTGTAACCAGCAGCCAGCATCTTGTTCAGAGAATCCTTCGAAATTTGACGACCATATTGGTCTTCAGCGATGAAGGCTCCGGCATCCAATTCGAGGGATTGTTGCTTGAATATCAGCGTGTTTTGTCCGGAAGCAATACCGTTAAGCACCTTCGGATATGCAGCTTCACGGATTGTCACAAACTGATGGTTGCTAGGTTTCTTCGATTCGGAAAGGATGGTGACATAAACTACTCCATCTTTCTTAGGAGCAGTAAATTCAAGATAAACATTTTCCCCATCTTTCACGAACTTCGGATTAGGTTTGTCGCTTGAATCAGCCGAATCATATGGACCGGAAATCTGTACTTCAATACCTTTACCAATCTTGTCAGTCAATTTGTCTGCATCGTTGATAACCGCACCATTCTTGTCAAGAGCCGTTACAGGAACTTTGACTTGTTCACCTGCAGCGACAAGATCGCCCACAGGGTTAACAATGAACTGATCGATGATTTGACCTTCTGCTACCGTGATTTGATATTGCGCAGATGCAGTAGCAAACTTCGTCATGATGATGACAGTTACTTGACCAGCTACTACTTCATCATCCTCGTTCGCTGTGAGCTCAAGGAATGTTCTGTTAACATCCTTGATCTTGCTAGACTTAAAGCTGCTTACGCCAACCGCCTTACCGTTGACATATACAGCAACGTCTGCATTCAGATGAGTTGCGTTTGTCATCAGGTTGCCATATTGGTCGTATACTTCGACGATCAGTTTGAACTGACCGATATCGTCTGGCGAAACTGTCGCATCCAGCGTCTTGTTGTCGTCGTGATGCAGACCAATAATCTTCAGATCGACAGCTCTTGCAGGTTCACCGATCTTGAAAGACTTGGTTACGTTCACGCCCGCATCTTGACTGTGCAAGGATACATAGATGACATCATCTTTCTTGAAAGATTTTTCCTTACCAGGATTCTTTGAGTTGTAATCCGCATAGGAAATGGTAACTTCTCCGCCTGAAGCCGAGATGTCAGCATCTACAACGTTTGTGAATGCATTCAGAGCTGCATTGTTATACTCTTCACCATATTGGTTGTAAACCTTGTAGTTTACTTTCAGAGTATCCTTGCCTTCTCTAGGTTCTCCGATGATATCATTGCTGGTAAATTGGATCGATGCCACATATTCATTTTGAACTGCAACATCTTTAGTCAGCACTTCTTCGCCAACACCCGTTACATTAACTGTGTATGTGGCTTCGAACAGTTTGGATACCATCGTGATGGTTGCCGTCTTCTTATCAGCAGACCATTCAACGGAAGCGATTTGTACGTTGTTCGTACCTCTCTTGACAGCGATGTTTGCCTTCGAAGGATCAACCGGTGCAGTGAATTCTACAGCCAGTTTCTTAGCGCCAACCGCTTTAAAGGAAGCGATCGCAACTTCTTCTTCAACTTCGATGAAGTCTTCGATACCCAGAGTTGCGCCCAGCTTTTGATCTGTGCCGTTAACTACCGTGTCCAGAGCTTGCAACGTAACTACAGCCATAGTGCCGCGAGTAGCAACCTTGGTCACGTCAACGCTAGCGGAGATCAGTCCGAGCTCGATGGATTTCGCTCTTACGTCATTCCAAGCAACGTCGTTGTAACCAAGCGCACGGAGCATCAATTGAAGCAGGGATTGGTTGTTCAGATATTCGCCATATCCGAATCTGCTTCCGTCGCCAACGCCGACTGTCAGCCCTTCGTTCTTAGCCCAGGAAATGTAGCTATCATAGTAAGGGTCCGTAACATCCGGCCAGCCGTGCGTGTTCGGCGTAGCTTGCGCTTCTGCTACTTTGTTGAACAGACGAGCAAGCAGAACCATCATGTCTTGGCGGAGCAGTTCTCTGTCCAGGTAGAGTTCGCCTTGACCGTCGCCCAGGAGAATTCCCCATTCTTCAAGCTTCTGACCGGCTGCGACTTCCTGATCAGTTGCAGCGAAGGCCATGGCAGGCGCCAGCATGGTGAAGACCAAAGCTATCGCCACAATTAAAGATAAACTTTTCTTCATAACCTTTCTTTCTCCTCCTCGAAATCGTTTCGGTGTTTGAGAGTGTGGATTCAAATTATAGCTCGATTCCCTCATTTTCCGATTCACCCCCTTCCCAGAGTTAGAGCAGGATTCCTCTTCATAAAAATCTGTAATCCATAATGCGAACTACAGAAACTAGTAAACGAAGACAACGAGACTGATAGAGTCTGAGACGCCGCTTTACCCATTATACAATGGGGCTGCGGTCATCGTAAAGAGTGTCTTGAGAATTTTGCCATTAATACTCTTCGTGATGCTTTCGTCTCATCTTCGTTACAACTAATTAAACGCAGGATCGTTCAAAAAGTTGCGACGACTTTTCAATTTCTCGAAGATTTTTTATCAACTTTTTTATCAAATTCAGCGAAGCGTCTTCATGACACCTGCATCGAGCGGCGCGTATCATCGACATACGATATGTATCTCGCCTGTATATTCGCCGCATATCGTCTTGTATATCGCTGTATATATCGCGATTACGCTTCTTAGTATATCGCTCGATACATACTCCGTCTACCGAGAATCATTTCCACAATTGACGATCAGATGAACCAGGCTGCCGGCTTCATATTCGGCCGACAGCCTGTTGACCACTGATATCTTCACTTTGCATCAGACACGCCGTTGCAAAGCCGCATCATTTAGGGATCTTCTTCTCGTTCTGCAGAATGCGGATTGCGATCGCCGCAGCTTCCGCCCGCGTAATCGGCGCCAGCGGATCGAAGTAATAAGTCTGTTTCTCGTTGCCGACAACCGAATGCGGCTTGCCCGTCATCAGTTCGGCTTTTACGACCGCTTCCACGCTGGAACGATGATAATACTTGATCGCCGCCGCGTCGGTGAACGACTTCTGCAAGCTGTTGAGCACCTTCGTCTCATTCGATTCCAGCTTCAGATTCGCCGCACGCGCGATCATTGCCGCCGCGTCTTCGCGCGAGATCGCATCGCCCGGATTGAATCTTCCTCCGCCGGTTCCGCGCACGATACCCGCCCGCGCCGCCGTCTCTATATACCGGTAATCATATAGATAAGCCGTGCTGGCGGAATTGTTCCAGAACACGTCGGAGAACGTCGGTTCACCCTTATAGTTGAGCGGGTACACATCGGAATAGAGCTTCATCAACAGCGTGAGGAATTCCCCGCGCGTGATCGGATCATTCGGCATGAACAGGGACGGCGGAGACTTAGGCTCCATGTATCCCTTGGCAAACATCGTATCGAGTTCGTTTCTTGCCCAGTTGTGAACGATGATGTCATCGAAGCTTTGGTCCATGTACATGACTTGGAAATACCCAAAGCTGTCGATCGGCACCGTGATCGTCTTTTTCTTCGTATCGACGACGCCGCCCAGGTTCACCCATCGTCCCGCCGGCACCCCGTTCTTGTCTTCCAGAATGTTGAACTGGAATACTGTCAGGTATCTCCAGGCTTCATCGACGATGCTTTCGTCATACTTGATCGTCAGCTCGGCGCGCTGCGTCGGCACGACCAGATCGGCTTGCTGACGGATCAAATAGTACAGCCCGGTATGCGGCAATTGGCCGCTGCCTCTGTACGCTTCCTCTAGGTCAGTGTTCCAGCGGATGATGCCCGCATCGATCCAATACAATTCGCTGGCGGTTTGGAAACGCGGATCGCGATTGGTGAATATCGGAAGCACAGAACCCATCGCCGGATCCCGTATCGGATCGATCTGACCGTTCAGTTCGTCCGCAATTCCGAACAGAATCATGCGATCATTGGTCAAATATTGATTCGGATAACCGTCGCCGCCTTTCCTCATCAGACTGGTGCCGCGCGGGAAGTTGAGCTCCAGCTTGTTATCGAATACGCGTATCCGGTTGCTTAGCTTCGTCTTGTATTGCGCGCCGACGATCGGTTGATTCAGGTAGTTGAGCACCAGAGTGCCGCTGATTTTATCGGCTCCGGCATAAACGGTGAAGTTGATCTTATTGGTGCCCGGTTTGAGGTTCTGCACCTCGTACCGGAATACCTTTCTGACTGAATCATAGACCGCATATTCGCCTTTGCCGAATTCGATGCGATCCGCATACTCGGCTTCAATCTCGATAATACTATAGTTGCTGTTAATGTTCGCGTTCGGTATGCCCTGCACCATATACGTTTGCGGGTATACGATCGAGTACGGGTTCGCGTTGCGGGTGATCGTGATCATGCGCGTCACCGTAATGTTCGTTTCATCGTTCGTGACGAACAGTTCGATCACCGTATCTCCTCTGCCCGTCAGATCGATCAGCACCGTGCGGAAACCGTCCCTGCGCAGTTGGTTGTAATCGAACAATACCGCATTGCTGATCGGCTCCGCAGGCGTACCTGTTTGCCGTTGGAAATTGCCGTTATCCGCAGGATCTTTATATAACTCATAAAGTACGACCTGTTTGCCGTCGTCATCCGTTCTCTGTACGCGCAGCGAAATCGTGTCCACATTGGCGATCGTACCGTACAACGTAACAGTTTTCTCCGTGGTGAAATACGTACCCGGCACAGATCCCTCAGTGAACGACGGATTCGTGCTGTTCTGATCAATTTCAAACGATACAATCGCCGGAGCCGCCTGCGTAAACTTGAACAGTTCCAGCTTGGAGGTGGCCGCGCGAACGTTGTTCAGATACAGTTCGATCGTCAGCGAGTTGCGTCCTTCTTTCAGATAGTTCGGTTGCGTGTCGTCGGGCGAAATGAGAACGTTGATCCGTCTCGTCGCCGCGTCTGTCTTCAGGCTGCTGGTGATATCGACGCTGTTGAGGAAAACCTTGATATTCCCCAGTTCGCTCTGCGGAACGTTCACCAGACGGCCGAGGATCGCGATGCACGGCTGTCCTCCAATACAATCGGTTGCCGTCAATTGAAGTTTATCCAGACTGTCGATAACCATTCCGTCGTATACATTGCTGAAAATGACATACGGAGCTGTGTTGACCTGAATGCGGTACTCATGTTTCCCCGCTTCGTTCTCTGCGTTCGACGCATCGAAAGGAATAATGGTCAATATTTGCTGACCGCTGTTCAACCCTTCCAACTGGAACGCAATTTTGTTATTCGCATCCCGCGTCGCCGTCGCAACAGGAGTATCACCCGGCTTGTAATCGCCCAGGTACACATTGACGCCTTGCAGCTTCGAATCGCCATAGACGAAGAATGTGACCGGTTGTTCCGAAATTTCCGTGATCGCCGTTTGGCTCATCCGCGTCCCCACTTGATCGGCAACCCCGGTCTTGCGGGCGACGTATTCAATGTACGGCTTGTTGGGATCGACATAATAAAATCCGAGATAAGGGTAAGATGTTGTTCTAGGGTTCAGCGTGTTTGTGAATACGAACGACACTTGATGATAAGTCGTGTTCGTCGGCAACAAATTCACATCGATCTCTATATCCTCTATCACATAGACATTGTACCGATCCGTTTTGCTCAAATTCGCATCGGGCGTCATCGTCGTCAAATCATAAGTTTGCGTAAAGCCCCCTACGTTTACGGTGACCTGGTTATAAGCAAGCGCGCCGGAAGTCGGATCGGTGATGTCCACCTTCACCTTCGTATCGAGATACAGATTCGTCACACTGGTGTCATGTTCGATCGTCGGTATCATGACGAGCTCGCGATCGGACAATTTGGCGCCAAATGCAAACGCATCTCTGTTATCATAGGTCAAAATCTTCTGCACCTGGAAACTGTGGGACGGGTTGTTCGCAGTGATCGTAATCAGATTATCACCGGGCTTCAGGCGGAAATTCGCATTGGCAGCGCCGTCCTCGCGATCGGCGATAAAGGAGAAACGGTTACCGTATACAATCGCCGGATATGTGCTCGGATCGCCGTACAGTTGCAAGGTGACTTCGGACGTATTGTACGCGTATCCGGACAACTCGATCAGCGAAGACCATATATTCCCGTTCATCAATTCCGGATAGATGCGTCCTTCCACGAAATCGTCGCCGTTAATCTTCAGGCTTTCGATCCTTGTGGCAGGTGTGAAATATGCCCACGCGGGCTGGGAAGTGATCACGTTGGCACCATCAAGCTTGATCACGATACGGTTCAGGCCCTCGGTCAGCTGCACGTTGCTGAACGTCACCGTATACCCGTTATTGCTGACCGCCGGAGGATTGCCCTTGTTCGTGTTGGTGATCCCCGTATTCACATTCGTAATCTCATAGTACAGATTCGGAATTTGATCGACGCTGATGCCTTCGATCGTCGCTTCAACGGTGATCCCGTTAATGGAGAAACGGTCCACCCGGTCGTCCGTATCAGCCGGACGAGTGGGCGATACAAACAAGTTCTCGATTTTAATCATCGCTCCGGCCGCCATAACATTGGCCTGAGGCAACAAAGCGAGCACCATGATCACAGCCAGCATAGCATGAAAGACACGGCGGAACGCCTGCTTGCCGGCTGCCCTGTCACCACGCTTCATCATACCCTCTCCTCTCATCTGATGTCTGGTTGTTATGTACTTCCTGTCCCGTTTCAAGTTAAGTCTCCTCCTCGAGCCCGTCGGTGCAAGATCTCTTTTGGTAAGATTAGACTCGAACAAAAAGCGAAAGTTTCTTTTTTCATATCATTTTATCGGTCGAAATCTGTAAAAAGTTTAGAAAAGAAAAAGCCACTTCTGTCGAAATGGCTCAATAGTCCCGGTGTGGGATGGTTGCTCTGTACAGATCCCGTCTTCCGCTTCCGAATGCACGCAGTTGCATGAGACGGAAGCCTCTAATCCATATGCCGTTACGGCTGTTGCGAAGTGTTCGGAGCGTCAAATACGTAAGCGCGCACCTGGCGCAAAAGCTCGTCGTTCATCCGCTTCACGTCTTCTATGGAACGCATCTCATAGGTTCCTTTGATCATATGCTCGATGATGTATTCGTTGATAGCCTGCGAGTAATGGGAAACGTCCTTGTAGTACGTCAGCTGATGCGTAATCTCGGATTCGCTCTGAAAATCGTGAATATGCACGTTCGGATAACGGGAAAGCTGCTCGTAAATGTACAATTTGATCGCCATCTGATTGTCGAACCTCTGCCGCTGGTATTCGTACCAGAGCTGAAAACGCAAAATACTATACGGCGGGTAGAAAAAATGAAACTCGATTTCCGGATGCTCGCGCACGATGCGCAGCACATTGTGGTCGAAGCTGGCCTTGGCATCCTCCAGGCTGTCGCTCTCGCCTCTTGCCACCGCTGCGATGTCCGCCTGTTTCGCCTGCTCGTAATGATCGTATACCGACTGCAGTTTGAACAAATACGAATACCTGTGATACCAGTTGTTCAGCAGATCCAGCGGAATCGCCGGCTGCTCGGTGCCTGTAAACTTCCGCTTCAGGATGCGCAGCGATTGTTCGAGCGTCGAGATGTTGAACAAATACTTCACGTCATTTAACACATTCGTATCGTACAAGTACAGCGGATAAGGACCGCTTTCCTCGTGCAGCAGTTCCTTCCCGCCGCGGAACGAAGCGTAATCCAGCCCCCAAATGATGCGTTTCACCTGTCCCGTACGCAGGGCCACCTCGCCGGCCAACCGCTCCTCATACAGCGAGGAACCGGAAATGGACAGCTTCAGCGTCCGCGTGCCGCCGCCGAACGAGGCGTCGACATGCGAAGGAACGAAGTTTTCCGTCATCGAAGTGCCGAGAATGATCGTGTTGTATTCCCAATTGCGCGCCAGCCCGGCGTTCTGAAACCGCTGTTCCTCCGAAAAAATCGGCGTGTACCACGTCGCCTGCCGATAAAACTGAAGCGGATCGACGACATAATTCAACGCGCACACCGCCGAAAACAACAGAAACGCCGTGATGCCCAGCGCCCACAGATAACGGACGTAAGCCGCGGAAGAACCGTAAGATTCCAACCCGCCGCCCATCTCCCCGGCCGTCGGCGGGCCGCTTCGGGAACCAACGGAATATCCGCCGGCACCGGCGCCTTCAAGCGCGGCCGAGCGTCCATAAACACCGTTATGGACACCGCCGCTTTCTCCGCCGGGCGCGCGCATTCCACCGCTTCCGGAACGCCGCCGCAATCCCGCTCCGCCTTCGGAATCAGCCGCCTTACGTTCAGCAATCGATTCGATATTCGATTCGAAGGACGGTTGTCTGTCCTTGTCCATACCTCATGCTCCTAAGCTAGAAATTGAAATACAGAAACTCGCTGATCTTGTTCATCTGAATCAAAGCGTACATCACCCCGAACGCCACAGCGCCTGCCATCCACATACGCGGGCGGAACCGTTCCTGCCAGGAATTCGTATTGCGAAATGCGACCGCCAGAATAAAAACACCTGCCAGCCAAGCGAGCGTGGACATATCCGCCGATCTTAATCCGATGCTGTCGAAATTCACCATGCCGCGCAGCACCTTCAGCGCATCCTCCCACTCCTTCGCGCGGAAGAATACCCAGGAGGCGTTCACGAACTGGAACGTCAAAAACCACGCCAGAATCTTCGGCATTTTCAGGTTCCATTGCATCCAGATGCGGTGAACGACAAGCGCCGCGCCGTGCAGGAAGCCCCAGAAGATGAACGTCCAGCCGGCGCCGTGCCATAATCCCCCGATCAGAAACGTCGCGAGCAGATTCACATACGTGCGCAGCTTGCCGCGGCGGTTTCCGCCCAGCGGAATGTACACATAGTTCATCAGAAAACGGCCGAGCGTCATATGCCAGCGCCGCCAGAAAACCCGGATGTTCAGCGACTTATAGGGTGAATCAAAGTTGAACGGCAGGCGGATATTGAACAGCAGCGCCGCACCGATCGCCATATCCGTATACCCGCTGAAATCAAAATACAGCTGAAACGTATAAGACAGCGAAGTCATCCAGGCCTCAACCAGCGTCAGGGACGCCGCTTCGTCAAAACCGTACGCCGCGATCGGCGCCAGCGTGTCCGCGATGACGACCTTCTTCACGAGACCTGCGGCGAAAATCGTGATGCCGAGCGAAAAATTCCGGACGTTCGCCCGATAATTGTTCGGATCGGCAAATTGCGGCATCATCTCGCGGTGATGCAGGATCGGGCCCGCGATCAACTGCGGAAAGAACGTTACGAACAGCGAGTAATTGAGCAAACTGTTCTCGCGGACGATGCCTTTGTACGAATCGACCAGATACGTGATCTGTGAAAACGTATAAAAACTGATGCCGAGCGGCAGAACGAGCTCCAGCAGCCCCCAATCGGCGTGCAAAAGCGCGTTCAGATTTTCGATGAAGAAATCCATATATTTGTAGTAACAAAGAAGCGCGATGTTGGCCGCTATCCCGAAACCGAGAATGAGACGGCGCCTCCGGTCGGCCCCGCGTCCCGCGCCGCGGCCGCCTGTCGACCCGTCCGCATCGTTCTCCTCATGCGCACCGCGCGCGAGCAGAAGGCCGACGGCATAATTGAACAGCACCGATGCCGCGAGCAACGGCACATACCGCACGTCCCACCAGCCGTAGAAATAAAAAGAAGCCGCCACCAACCACAGCTTGGCCGCCTTCACCGCGCCGAAGCGCACCAGCAGCCAATAAACGATCAGACTGATCGGCAAAAAAGCAAGAATGTATATGTAGCTGTTGAATAGCATCGCTTGCACACGTCCGTTCTTTCTTTGGATGAAAAATCCGTTGATATTATAATCTAATACTATCCGAGCCCACCCGCTCACGCAACCTTCGGCGCCTCTGAAAAAACATCGCGAGGAGGCGGTGAACCCGCCTCCCCATCAATTTATCCGCATGTGTTTTATTCTCTTCCCTCTTGCCTTTCCGCTATTCCTAATCGCCGATGATGCCTTGTATATAGTCCGCTGCGACCCCGGACGATCCGTCCCCGCTTGCCGGTCCTCCGTCACTGTTCGCGAACGAGCAATCCGCGGAACTTCACACCGATTTTGCGCAGCATATGCAGCACCGGCTTGCGGCTGCGGCTGATGATGCCGATCGCCTCCGCACCGACCGTAATCATGAACAGCACGGCCACGGTGATGATGATCGTCATCCATATGCCGGCATGCGACAACACGATCGCCGTCATTCCGAAAAAGGCGGAAATCCCATAGATGATCAGCACCGTCGCGCGATGGCTGAACCCAAGTTCAAGCAGACAATGATGCAGATGGCCTTTATCCGCGGCGGAAATCGGCCTTTTATTGACCACGCGCCGCAAGATGGCGAAGAATGTATCCGACAGCGGCACGCCCAGGATGAAAACCGGGACGAGAAACGTTACGAGCGCCGCTTGCTTGAACTCAAGGATCGACAGCGTCGCCAGGCTGAAACCGAGAAACAGCGCGCCCGAATCTCCCATGAAAATCTTCGCCGGATGAAAATTAAAGAACAAAAAGCCGATGATCGCGCCGAGCAATACGGCGCACAGCACGCCGACGGTCACATTGCCCATCATCAGCGCCAGCACGAGGATCGATGCCGTGGCGATCCCCGACACTCCGCCGCACAGCCCGTCCAGCCCGTCGATCAGGTTGACGGCGTTCGCAATGCCGACGATCCAGAGCACCGTCAGCGGATAACTGAACCATCCGAGTTCGACGCTCGTCTCGACGAACGGCAAATTCACCGACTCGATATCGAGACCGAAGGCGATGACCGCCAGAGCGGCCGCAATCTGCCCGAGCAGTTTCCAGCCGGGAGCGAGATCGAACCGGTCGTCCAACGCTCCGACCAGCACGATGATCGATCCGCCGACGATCATGCCCCATACCAGCTTTCCGTCGATCCCGCCGATCGCGGGATACACCACGAAAAAGCCAAGCATGAATCCCAGATAAATCGCAAGACCGCCCAAACGAGGCATCAATTTCGTATGTACCTTTCGCTCATTCGGCTTGTCAACCGCTCCGACCGCTAACGCGAAGCGTTTCACCAACGGCGTTATCATCAAAGAAATCGCCAATGCACAGACAAACCCTATTCCATAAACGATCCACATCAGGTTATCTCTCCCTCTTTCTGCGCTGCCTCAGAACAAGGCGCCGTACCGTAGAAAACCGCGCCTGCCGAAGCGGATTCGCATCACCGCAAGTGAAAGGCCTCGCACACGCATAACAAATCGGGACACGCTAATTCTCCGCACGCATCCGATCGGGTCCATTCCCTTTGGTTACACATGGCGGCGATTCCGCATAACCGTCCAAACAAATTTCGGCAAGGCCAACATCCGGCCGAACCGCTTCGGCTCCTGAAGCAAACGATACAGCCATTCAAGCTGCAGCTTCTGCATCGTGACCGGCGCCCGTTTCAGTTTGCCGGCGATGACGTCGAAACTTCCTCCGACCCCCATCATCACAGGAACATGCAACCTGTCCCTGTATTGCGCAATCCACGGTTCCTGTTTCGCCATCGAGCGGCCGACGAACAGCAAATCCGGATTCGCCTGACGAATCTGTCCGACGACCTCTTCGTCTTCCTCCGCCCCGAAATATCCGTCACGGTATCCAACCAGTTCGATGCCCGGGTAGCGCTCCCGCAGCTTCGCCGCGGCCTTCGCGATCGTCTCGCGGTCCGCGCCGAGCAGAAACACCCGGTATCCCTTCTTCTCCCCGCGGGCCAGCAGTTCATGCATCAGATCGATTCCCGGCACGCGTTCGGCAACCGGTTTATTCACATATCTCGAAGCCCAAACGACGCCCGCCCCGTCGGGAACATTCAAATCGGATGTCATCAGCACGCGCCGAAACTCGGGATTCCGCAGCCCTTCCATAATCATGATCGGATTGATCGTGATCACATGATGCGGCTCGCGGCGTTCGACAACTTCCTCCAAATAATCCGCCGTCTTCGACAGCGGCATGGCGGAAACGGGGATGTCGAACAGCGTCACAAGAGGAACTTCCATCGTTCATGCTCCCTTCTTATGTACGTATATAGGTGCAGATTTGTTGCGCCGGACGGAGCGATTTGCGCTTCAGATCCTCGATGCGCGGCCGCGTCGCCTTCTGCCACGCTTGACGGTCATGCAGAAGTTCCAGCGCGCCGAGCGCGACGCTGCAAGGGTCCAGATCGTCGGTCCAGGAAGCGGCCTTCATTCCCAGCTGATTCAGAAAATGATCGATCTTCGGATCATACGAAATGCCGAGAAGGGGAACCCCGTTCGCCGCCGCATAAATGAGAGAATGCAGCCGCATGCCGATCAGCAGATCGCATCTCGAGACCTGCTCCAGCATTTCCTGCGGATAGACCGCTTCCGAATATATATCCGCGCGCTCCCGATGCTCCGGTCTCAGCTGTTCGATCACGTAGCGGGACGCCTCCGTGTCATTCGGCAGATGAAACGGCAGAAATCTCAGCCTCGCCCTCGGTTCCGCGTCCAGAATCATCGTCAGCGCGGCCGCCAGCCGCTGCAAGTCTTCCCGGTGCGGATGCCAGAAGCGGACGGAAACACCGATGAGCATCGGACGCTCCGCATCCGCAGAGTCCGCGTGATGCGAATCGCCCGGTTCATGCACATCCCCCGCCGTATGGACAGCGGCGTCCCGGCTATCCGTTCTCGACCCGGCCGCAATTCCCATGGCCGGATCGCTGACGATATCGATACGGGCCGGGTCGATGCCGATCTCCTGCAGCAGTTCGCCCGACTCGCGGTCGCGAACCGATATGTACTCACAGTTTCGATATATATAGCGGATAAACGGATAAAACGACTTGGTTTCAATCGGACCAACCCCCTGCGCGTAGATGAAGGTCGGCTTGCCGAACCATTGAGCGAGCTTGATGACGCTCAAATAATAGGGGATCGTCATTCTCCCCGTAATATCCTGCAGCAGGCTGCCGCCGCCGCTGATCAGGCCGTCGCAGCGCCGGATGTTTTTCAGAATCTGCCGGATGTTGAACCGATGGATCGCCTTCACGCCATGCATCAGAGAAGTGGCTTGCGGATTGATCGACAACACGATCGGCGCGACGGAAATGCCGGCTTTCTCACATTCCTTCCGAAGCGACTGGAGAATCGCATGAAGCACCGCCTCATCTCCGCTGTTGCCGTAGCCGTAATATCCGGAAATAATGACGCGGCGGGCATTTCCCTGCCGGTCCGAAAGTCCGTTCTGTTCGCTCAAATGCAACAACCGGTCATACACGCGCAGCGTGTTTCTGCCCATGCTCCGGATCGAAAAATCCTTCACCACCCGTTCCCGCGCCCGTTCGGCAAGCTGCGCCGCGTACTCCGGAGACCTCATCACCCGGATCAGCTTGTCCGCAAGATCTTCAGGGGAACGCGTCTTCACGATCAGACTGTTCACCCCGTCCTCGGCGAAGTCGAGAATCCCCCCGACGCCGGTGATCACGGCGGGCAGACGGGTCGCCATCGCCTCGAGAATATTCAACGGAAGCCCCTCGGATAACGACGGGCTGATGAAACAGTCGAACGCCCGCAAACAATCGGGTATATCCTTGCGGAATCCGGTGAAGGTAACATGCTTGTTCAAACCGAGCTGCGCCGCAAGAGCCCGCAACCCCGGTTCCTCCGGTCCGTTTCCGACGATCACCAGATGGGCGCGCGGATTCGCCTTGATCACCGCGGGCATGGCCCGGATCGCATCATCGATGCCCTTGACCCACACCAACCGGCCGACGCTCCCGATCACATAAGCATCTTCGGGCACGCCCCATTCGGCGCGCATGGCGGCCCTGCGGGCCTCCGCCTCCGCATCGCCCGCTTCCGCCGGCCGGAACCGGTCCACATCGATCCCGTGATGAACGACGGTAATTTGCTCGGGCGGGATGTGCTCGTCCAGCAACGATTGACGGATCGCCTTCGATACCGATATGTAATGACTGTTCCATCGCCGCGAAGAACTTTCCATCAACCGGGCGAATTTGTAAGCCAGCCTGCTCTCATAGTCAAACTTGAGCAAACTGTGGACCGTGGTGACAAGAGGCACTCCTTCGAGGTGCCGGGCGGCCAGGCGCGCGAAGAAATTCGCCTTCACGCCGTGCGTGTGGATGAGATCCGGCCGTTCCTCGAGAAACAGCTTGCGCAGCCCCTTGGCCAAACGAACGTCGAATCTGCCGTAATTCAATACCGTTACCGAAATGCCGCGCTCCCGAAGAGCCTGTGAGAAGCCGGCCTCATAGAAACAGACCACCTTGCCCTGGACTCCGTAATGCTTCATCTCCGTCAACAAATCGAGTATATGCCGCTCCGCTCCGCCGAATTCGCCGCCGCCTATGACATGGATCACCTTGATGGGCTTCTGGGGCGTCTCATGGTTATCGGTTGTAGTCCATTCGCTCAATCTAAGCATCTCCTCTGTATACTTTTGCTTTGACCGCCATTGCCAATGCTTTGACTTTCGGCTCACGCAGCACGATCATCGACAAGCCGTAGACGACCGCGCCGACGACGATCATGAGGGTGATGATCAATTTTTGCACGATCCAATGAACATCGGTCAGATCCCATAAATGCAACACACCCCGGATGAGCGCCGCCATCCATAACGCCGCTATGCACGAGCGGATCAGAGACAGCCAGAACCGGACCGTCAGCGCGGCACCGATCCTGCGTCGCAACAACCACCCCAACAGGAGCATGTTGATCACGGCCGACAGAGACGCTCCCAGCGCGATGGCCCCGTGATCGAACAGCGGCGTCAGCAATTTCCCCAGAACGAAGAAGAAACCGATGCTGACCGTGGCCGCGATCACCGGAAGTTTCGTATTTTCCATCGCATAGAACGCCCTGGTGAACAGATCCCTGCCCGCCAGAAAAAACAGCCCAATACTATAGAAGAAAAGCGCATATCCCGTCGATCTGACAGCATTCGTGTCAAACTGACTTGATTCGCCCCACTGAAAAACAAGGCTGAGCAGCGCATCCGGAATGACCATCATCGCCGCCGTCGTCGGCACAGTTAAAATCAGCAAATACTGCAGCGCGCTTTCGATGGCATCCTTCATTCCATCGTAATCCTTCTTTTTATTATACTCCACCAACTGAGGCAAGATAGGCAATGCGAAGGCTGAAACAAAAATCGACATCGGCAGCTGAAAAAACGTGTTCGCGTACGTTAAAGAACTGACCTTCCCTTCACCGAGCGGTGTAACCAAAAATTTCTCCAGAAAAATCGTCAACTGGGTGACCGACGAACCGACCATAATCGGCACGAACCGTTCCCCGATCGAGCGCATCTCAGGATTGTTCCAATGAATATTCACGCCGAACGTATACCGATGCCGCCTTAAAGGAAGCACCATGATGAGAGCCGCAACCGCAAACCCGGCCGTAGTGCCGATCGCGACGCCCTGTATGCCGAAATGAGGCACCAGCAGCGGATACGCCGCGATGACGACGACGGAGTTCACAACCCCGCTCAGCATCGGCCAGAAAAAATCTTCATGCGCATTCAGGGCAGCCTGAAACAGCCCGATCCAGGCGATGAACACGGCGGACGGCCACATGATGCGCATCATCTGAACGGTCATCGCCAATTCCGCGCCGGCATACGACGGAGCGATCAGCCGCGTGATCGGCTCGGCCAGCATATACCCCGCTATGGCGATGAACAAATAAAGAAACGTAACCAGCGTCAGCATCTGACGGAACAGCTTCTCCGCCTCCGCGGAACGCTTCTCGGTCAACAACCCCTTCAAGGAAGTGAGAAAAATTGCGTTGAGCGCTCCGGGCACGAACAAAAACAGCGTCTGCGGAATGGAAAAAGCAACCTTATACGCGTCCGTTTCGATGGTGACGCCGAATTGATTGGCCAGAAGCGTCTCTCGTACGAATCCGATGATACGCGCTACGAGGGTCATCGCCATGATCATGACCGAGGAACGCAACAAAAATGAGCTCATGTGAAAGTAACACCCTTACGCTGAAATTTGATGGTACCGGCCGGGTATGTAACGCGCAACGCCATGACGCGCACATGGATGCGCACATGCCGGATTTTTCACTCACGCCCGGTTCATGCGATCAGCGTTACATCCGCACTTCGGCATATCCAATCGCGCCGATTGCATGCTTCATGAAATCTTTTTCATTCTATCACAGATGCCGGCCTCAATTCACGATGCGCGCAGACGGCGGGAAAATCGATTCCCAAGTCCGTTGTTTCGCGCTGACTCCCATGTACATTTTACTCCAAAAAGCAAGAAGCGTTGTTCTGAGCGGCATATCTTCAATTCAGCCGGCAAGGGGCAGGCGCGTCCCAAACTCCGCGAAACGCATCAGCGCGCGCACATCAGCGGTTCATGTTGCCGTAAACAAAGCCTCGGCGGAGTCTTTGACCCGTAAAGGAGCATTTGATCATATGGAACATGGTAAGCTATAATGATCGTAATCATGAACCTTCACCAATAAGCCACGCACCGCAAAATCCAGAAAGCTGCAAAGTTTGAATGCAGTGCGTCTTTGAAAGCTTCGTTCGAGTTCACTGTTACACTTTCGAACAACGCCAAACCTTCAAAACACTACACGGAATCATGGTCCGCAGGAGGAATAACCGGCATGAAAATGATCGATCGTCAGGGTAAATTATTCGGAGTCATCAATATTCTAGATTTATTCCTCATCTTATTACTGATCGGCGCGGGCATTTTTGCCGCAGGCAAATTTCTCGGCTCGAACGACGAAGGAGGGATTCTGGCCCCCGCAGAAAAATACCCCGTCACATACAAACTCTATAACAGTGCCGAGCACAAATTTGTGATCGATCGCATTAAACCGGGTACCGTCATCCGCAACGCCAACAACAACCAGGTCATCGGACAAGTGGTGGACATCGAGAAATATCCCGGCAAGACTTACCTTGCGACGGCGGACGGCCAGATGGTGCTGAGCGAAGTGCCCAACAAATACGAATCGATCATTACGATCAGGACGACGGAAGCGACCGGCAGCACGCCTTCGGTCGGCGGCGTCGCATTGCTCGTCGGCAACCGCCTCCGCATCAAGGGACCGGATTTTACATTGGAAGTTCTCATCAGTGATATTGTTCCGGAGGCAGAATCCTGATGGAACGGCCTTACCGATTCAAAATCAAAGATGCGGTCTTCGTGCTGGTCGCGCTCGCGATTCTGGTCGTCTTGTATCAGAAATGGGCGATCCGCAATGATCTCAAAATGCCGTCAACCGATATCGTCCTGCAGGTCGTTGCGGAACAGAAGCCGGAATATCTGATGCAGAACATTTTACCCGGGGACCATGTCTATCAGCGCGGCGCCTCCGTTCCGTTCGGAAAGATCGTCGGGGTTGAGCCCCGGACGGCGAACATCCTGGTCGCCGATGACTACGGACAGATGCATCTTCAGCCCGTCGAAGGCTTGTATGACATCTACATCACCATCGACACGACCGGTTTCGTGTCGCTCGCCGGCAGCCCGATCATCGACCGCACGTTCTTTCATTTGAATATGTATCTGCCGTTGTTCACCGAGCGCGCAGATTTCTTCACCCGTGTAATCGGAATCGACATCAAATCCTAAAGGATGATAACCCGTGACGAAACCATCCTTCTTCGAATATTACGGCTCACGTGCCTTGGACGGCATCGTCAACGTGATGGAACGCAGCATGGACAGATTCGGACGCAGTTCGGCGCTGCAGCGGGTGCGCGCATGGCTGTTGAAACATGATGCGGAACGTTCGCTGTGGATCGGCCTGATCATCATCATCTTGAACTATTTTCTATCTCTTTTTACATACCGATTCGTCCTCATCTTGGCGGCGAATGCCGCCATCGCAGCGGCCCTGTGGTTCGCCCGTTTCATCTGCCAACACCGCGTCGGACGAAGCAGCGTTTTCCGGTTTCTGCAAACGGCCGACCTGTTTCAGCTGGTGATGCTGTCCCTCATCTCGCTGGGGACGGGCATCATTTTTACGCGGCTCGACATTGCGGCTGAAGCGATCGTTTACATTCTTTTTCTCGGATTGACATTGATACGGCCTGTGAACGGCCTGTACGCGTTTGCGCTCGCGCTGCCGATTCTCACGTACCGGCCGCTGTTGGCGTTTATTTTGATCATCATCCTGTCCCTTTTTATCGTGAAGCCGGACTTTGCGCGCGTGAAACAACGGCTCAAGAACGGCCTGAACGCCGCCGCCCTGCTCTTCATCGCGATGCTGTTCGTTACCGCGGCGCTCTCCGTCGGCTGGATGGAAAGCATGCAGCAGTTCGTGTTATATTTCTTCATCAGCTTCGTATTGTATGTGTTGATCGTCGCCATGCTGGACCGCGATCACATGGTGAAATTTATCATGCTGTTGACGGTGTCCGGCGCTTTTGTGGCTTTGTACGGGATTTACCAAAACTTCACGCTCGGTTTCACGGCGGCCAAGTGGATCGACGTGACGAGCAATCCGGACATCTCGGTCCGCGTTTTCGCCACATTCGGCAATCCGAACATCTTCGGCCAGTATTTGATCATGGTCATGCCGCTGACCTTCATCCTGATCTTTCTTCGCCGCTCATGGCTCACAATCCTGGGATGCGGGACCGCCTTTCTGCTGATGGGCGCGGCGCTTGCGCTCACTTATTCGCGAGGCTCGTGGCTGGCCTTCGCTTTCGCCATGGTTATCCTGGCGACTTTCATCAGCCGCAGACTGCTCGTGACGGGTCTCATTCTGGTCGTGTTAAGCATCCCTTATATACCGGATCAGATCATCACCCGGCTGTCCACCTTGGCGAATCCGGCGGCCGATTCATCGGCGAACTACCGGTTGCAGATGTGGGACTCCGCTTTCTCGATGATTCGCGACTACTGGCTGACGGGCATCGGTTACGACCAGACGACTTTTCTGAAAGTCTATGCCGATTACATGCAGCCCAGCGTGCTGGTGTACCATTTTCACAACATCTATCTGATGTCGTTCGTCACCGGCGGCATCCTGCTGGCCGCTTCCTTGTTGATCATGCTGTATCAGGCGGTTCGGACGAGCATCGTGGGGCTGTTCCGGAACGCGGGGCGAAACCGCGCATCGTCGCTCATCATCAAAGGCGCGGCCGCCGCTTTGATCGCCATCGCGGTCGCCGGATTGAGCGAAGATGTCTGGCGCAACTACCGGGTCGACTTCATGTTCTGGATCGTCCTGGCGATCATCTCGGCAAGCTATAACACGACCCGCGACGATCTTGCCGATGACAGAGGCAGTGCCGGTTCTCCGTCGCCGAACGAATCTTCCGGCGCGGCCGCGGTCACAGCCGCCGCACGGTCTTCCGCAAGGAGAATGGATCAGCATGAGCCGTAACCATCGTTCCATCGCCATTATCGGCGTCTATCCTCCTCCTCTCGGAGGAATATCCGTACATATCGAGCGTCTGTGTCATGTACTGGAGAACCGCGGGGTACCGTTTATCGTGATCGACGGGAGCGGCAAGCCGCCGGATGCGCCCGTCGGTTTTCCCATCATCAGCGTTCCGGCGGAGCAAATCGAGCGGTGGTGCCTGCGGTACGTGTTCCGGCGGAATGAAAAAATCGTCTTCAACCACTTCCTGCGCTGGAAAGTTCGTTTTTTCGTCTCGCTTTTGAAACTGAAAGGCGTGAAAGTGGTGCACACCGTTCACAGCTATCGTTCCGACGACAAATACTCGCTTCTGGAACGAATGATGATCAAATTGACCGGAGCATTGTCCGACCATTTCATCGCGGTAACGGACGAGATCAAGGAGCGGCTCGTCCGCGTCGGCATTCCGAGCCGCAAAATTTCCGTCATTCCGGCTTTCATCCCTCCCGATGAAACAAGGGAAAAGCCGGTCATTCCCGAGCAAGTGCGGACGTTCTTCGAGCGGCATGAGCGGGTCATCGTCGCCAACGGCGGCATCGGCAACGAGTACGCCGGCGCGGATCTGTACGGGGCCGACATGTGCGTGGAGTCATTCATTCGTCTCGCGCGCAAACATCCCGAACTGGGATTTTTGTTCTGCATCACGCATATCGTGAACGAGAACACCCTTGCACAATACCAGCGCCGTCTTGAACAGGCCGGTCTGGCGGACCGATTCTGCTGGATTCACGAAAAAATGCCGCTGTATCCGTTGCTCCGGCAAGCGGCTTTATTCGTTCGGCCTACGGCAAGCGACGGGGACGCGCTGTCCATCCGCGAAGCGCTCCATTACGGCACACCCGTCGTGGCGAGCGATGCGGCGAAACGGCCTGAAGGCGTGATCACCTTCGCCACCCGGGATCTCGACGACTTCACCGCGAAATGCGAGCTCGTCTTGTCCGGCGCAACGGACCGCGGAACCGCCCCCTTCCCGCAAACGCCGCTTCCATCCGAACAAGCCCAATATGCGGATCGGATCATCGACATTTTGCTGGGACGGCATTAGCGCGAAGCGGTCGCAGAAAGAATTTGACTGTACTTCGAACAATCATAGCTGTATATAATTGATAAACTCAATTATACTGGATTTAGTCGATGAAACTGGATTTGTCTATACGCAATATTCTTATCTTCATCGCAACTTCAAAACTTAAATTAAAATAAAATAAAGGAAGCCCATTTTTTCTGAGCATGACCCCTGTTTACCTTCATACCTGGGAGGGCGCATTCTTGTTCGGCAAACCTATTGTTTTAATCTTGATCTCCGTATTTTTGGGCGCGATCGGCCAGATCCTGATGAAATTCGGCACCATGCGCGTCCAGATCGCCGAAGGCGAAACAGTCTTCCAGATGATTTTCAAGTATTTCACCAATGTCCCGATCCTTTGCGGCATGGGCATGTACGCATTATCCGCGGTCACCTGGATACTGGCGCTCAGCCGATCACAGCTGTCCTATGCTTATCCGATGGTCGCCGGAGGATATGTGATCGTCGCCATTTCCTCCTACTTCCTGTTCGGCGACACATTATCCTTGATGAGAATGCTCGGGCTTGCGGTGATTGTCATCGGCGTCATCATGGTAGCGGTATCTTGAAGACGGAACTCCGTCGATCCGTCATCTGCCCGGTCGTTGTCATGTCGATACAAAAACGGTTATCATGTCTTGAGGGAGAGGTAACACCATGCATTTCAAACGGTACACGGATGTGCATGAGTTCTACCATGATACCTATGATGTATTAATGCGTCACGAGTCGCAGAATATGATCATCCTCGGCAATATCATCATGGGTCATGAGGGAAAAGATAAAACGGACTGGCGCGATCCGGCCAATTGGCTTATGGCAACCGTTTCCGATGCAAAGGATATACGGCTGACCGCACTCATGACACCGCCGCATAATCTTACGCTTTACGCCACCGACAACATGATCGATCCGGCGGCGATCCACTGCCTGATCGAAGGACTGAAAGACGATGAGATCCCAGGCGTGATTACCGAAAAATTATTAGCCGAATATTTTGCCAAGGAATACACCGCCCGAAAAGGATTAAACTTTCATACAACGATGAACCAGCGCATCTATGAGCTGACGGCGGTCAATCCCGACGTTCATCGATTCGGCGCGGTTCGTTTGCTGAATGAGCGTGATATGCATTTTTTCCCGTATTGGCTTGAGGCGTTTCATGCGGCAAGCGTCTATGGAAAAACGGAAATGGCAATACCTCAAGACGAACATTTATATGCCTACAGACTGTCAACGAACAAGCTCTATGTTCTGGAAGTCGACGGTATCCCGGTCTCGATGGCAGGATATACAAGAGAATTGCCGACAGCCATAGGAATAGCCTTTGTCTATACTCCTCCCTATTTCCGCGGCAAGGGGTACGCCACCTCATGCGTGGCTCAACTCAGTCAAATAGCGCTGGATAAGGGCTATGCCAAATGTGTCTTGTACACCGATCTTCTGAACCCGACATCGAACAGCATCTATCAGAAAATAGGATACAAGGCAGTTTGTGATTCTCTCATGCTGAAATTTGAGCGGTGAACCGCAATCTCTGTTCGTTAGGCCCGAGCGTCCCGACGCCCGGGCCTTTGTATTGAACGGCCGTAATATGGCATCATCTCTGCGAGACCGCAATGGTCTCATGGACCTCCCCCATGGGTCCGCCCCTTCTGAAGCGTCAACAGACGACATATTTTACGTATATTTTCTCCCCTGCGGCGAAATGGTACAATAATTTCAACAAAAAGCATTCCGGCGGGAGGCGGATCTATGGCTGAATACCGGAAGACGGATGATCTGGCCGCTGCCGACCGGACCGCACCGACGCGGCGCGATTCCAGTCAGCATGCCATTTATGGAAGAGAGAAACAGCTCACGGAACTGCAAGAAGCTTTCCGGTGGGCGGCGATGGGCTCATCGGAACTGGTGCTTATGTCCGGCCCCCCCGGGGTGGGCAAATCCGCCGTGGTACTGGAAGCGTTCCGGCCCAGTATCGCGGGGCGAAGTTACTTTGCCTGGGGCAAGTTTGACAGATACAGCCGGAGCAAGCCTTACGGCATATGGATTCAATGTTTTCAGTTTCTGATTCGCAAGCTGCTGACGAAGCCGGAAGAGACGCTGGTCAAATGGAAAACCCGCTTTACCGAAATGGTCGGCAGCAACGCCGCCGTCATCGCGGATGTAATCCCGGAATTGCGGTTGCTGTTTAACGGTTTGCCGCAAGCCGATCCGCTGCCGCCCAGGGAGAACCAAAACCGATTCGAATTGGTGTTTCGCCGCTTTGTGCAAACGTTTTCCAGCTCGCGCCATCCGCTTGTGCTGTTCCTCGATGACATCCAGTGGGCGGACCGGGCTTCCCTGCAGCTCTTGCAGACGCTGATCGAAGATCCGGAAAACCGGCATGTGTGCATCATATGCGCCCACCGGGATACGGAATGGACGGAAAATACGGATATTCTGGAACAATGGCTGTCTGACAAGGCGGCCGGATACTCGCTCCGCCGCATCCGCCTGCAGCATCTGGGGCTGGCCGAAATCCGGCAATGGGTCAGCGATATGCTGCGCATGAACGCCGAGGATTGTTTTCCCTTGGCACACACGTTGTTTGTCAAATCGGTGGGCAACCCGTTTTATTTGAAGCAGCTTCTGCAATCGGCACAGGATGAGGGTATCATTTTCCGTGATGAAGCCGCAGGAAGATGGCGGTGGGACGAGGAGAAGCTGAACCGGCTTCCCGGCATCGAAGGGCAGATTGATTATTTGATGGGCAGAATCAACAGCTTGCCCGGCGCCGCCAGCCATTTTCTGGCATACGCTTCCACGCTGGGCGCCAGGTTCTCGTCGCAGTTGGTCAGCGCGATTTGCGGCATGGACGAGCGGCAAGTCATTTCGCAGTGCGAACATGCGGTGCAAGCAGGACTGCTGGCTGTCCGGGGAACGGACCGGGAATCGGTGCTGTATGAGTTCACCCATGACCAGATTTTGCATGCGGCTTATTCACTGCTGGATGAATACGAGCGGAAACGCGTTCATTTGGCCGCCGGGAAACATTTGCTTCGGGAAAGGGACGCGGGCAAGGCGGCAGACAACCCGTATGAAATCGCGAATCATTTGAACGAAGCGAAAGATCTGCTGGATGACCGATTGACGGAAACCTGCATTTATTTGAACGAAGAAGCCGGCCGGTTTGCGATGAAATCATCCGACTACACTTCGGCATTGCGCCATTTCCGGCATGCGCTGGAGCGGATGCCGGATCATTTCTGGCGCAGCCGTCAGCCGTTTGCCTTCGGCGCACTGCTCGCCTGCTGTGAATGCGCATATTTGAGCGCCGATTACGAGCAGGCGGAAGCCATGCTCGATCAGGCGCTGCGGCGGGCTGACAACTGGGAGCAGCGCGCCCGCGTGGTGAAGCTGAAAATTGATCAGTACAGCAGCACAGGACAGTATGCGAAGGCCATCGGGTTAGGGTTGTCCACCCTTGAGGAAGCGGGCATTCATGTTTCGCCGGAACCGACGCGATGGACCGTCATCCGTGAGGTCATGCGAACGAAGCGGCTTTTTGAGGAACATATGGACCGTTTTCAGGATATTCCCCCGGCGGATGATCCGAAGGCGCTTCGCATCATGGAGCTGTTTGCATCCCTGATCGGCCCGTCCTTTTTCCGAAACCGGGACGTGTTTGCGGTCTTGTCGGCACAGCTCATCCGCTACATCTTTCAACACGGGGCGCCGGTCGGCTCACCTGCGGTATATACGGCCTTCGGCATGGTGCTGACCACGATGTTCGGCGATTACGCCACCGGCCACCGCATCGGAAAACTCGCGGTAGAATTGGCCCGCCGATCAGGCAATGCCCTGCTTCTGGCAAGAACCCATGTGCTGTTTCATGCGGTCATTTCCCAATGGATGACGATGGACGAACAGGCGGCGAATGAGTTGTGGGAGGCTTCCCGGATATGCGTGGAATCGGGCGATTATGTGTTCGGCAGTTATGCGCTCGGCGGTTTGATCAATTTGTCGTACGGCAGCTTTCCGCTGCCGAAATTTGATCACATCTTGCGGCAAAGCTTGCAGATCAGCGAGCTGACGAACGAAGAGCTGGTGTACACGAACATCATCATTTACAGACAACTGTGCGGCCAGCTGCAGTCGCCGGACTTCCGCAACTTCGTGCTTGAGGCTGAAAACGGCGATGAAGCGCAGGCGCTGGATCAAGTCGGCCGGCAAGAGAGCGGCGCGGTGACGCTGTATCAGATCTATACGTACAAAGCCCAGACGCATTATCTGTTCGGCAATGCGGAAGAAGCGATCCGGTGCGCGTCGCTGGCGGACCCTTACGAAGCGTCGGCGGTCCAGTCCCCGCACAAGTTCATCCTGCGTTTTTATGAAGCCTTGGCGCTGGCCTCCGCAGCCCGCATGCGGGAGCTGACCGCTGCGGAGCGGCGCAGGCTGAGCAACAGACAGCGGGAGTTTGCCCGTTACGCCCGTATGTCGCCGGAACGCTTCGGCCATTCGCTCAAGCTGATGCAGGCGGAAATCCGAAGTCCTGAATTAACCGATTCCGAAGTCATGCGGCTGTATGATGAAGCCATCGACATGGCAAGCCGGAAGCGGGACTGGCATGTGTGGGCCGTGGCCTGCGAATGCGCCGCCGCCTATTATCAGCGGCAGGACCGGAGGCGAATTGCCGCCGTTTATCGACAGGAAGCCTATGAAGCATATGAAAGATGGGGGATGGAAGCGAAATGCGCCGAACTGCGCAGACAATTCGGGCAACACCTGATGCCGCAGACGGCCAATGAAGCGGCAACAGCGGTTGAAGAAACGGGACAGGGAGCGCGGCAGCCGGCCGGATTCCAGGATGACGAGCAATGGTTGCTGAGGCTCAAGGAATCGCTGAGCTTCCCCGCGGATCTGGATTTCGAGCAGACGAAGTCTCTGCTTTGGGACCGGATCATCCATCTCTCGCAGGCATCATACGGCTGCCTGGTAGCATGGCGCGACGAGGAATTGCGGGTGGAACGGTTTTGGAACGGCGCGGCGCAGACTGACGGCGGGAATAGGGCGGCACGATCCGACGGCCGGCAGAACGGCTCGCATGCAAGTGGCGAGGGGTTCCCCCGCTCCATGGTACAGTTTGCTTTCCGCATAGGAAAACCGGTACAGACGGACAATGTGCTGGAAGATGACCTGTTTCGGGACGATCCGTATTTTCGCGGGTATCCGGCAGGCGGGACGGTCTGCTGTCTGCCCTTGCACCTGCAGGAGGAGCCGGCAGGCGTGCTGTATCTGGAATTTCCCGCGTCCGCCGGTCCCCTTCAGGATCAGCAGCGGCATGCGCTGACGGTGCTATCCGCTCAGACGCTGTTCTATGCCCGTCTGTCCGAGACGCTGCAGACGCCAACCATCGGGCCGGAAACAGAAGCGGCGGCAGAACAGGGCGCGGAAGCGGATCGGCACGAAGCGGGGCCGTATGTTCCGCTGTCCGACCGCGAATACGAAGTGCTGCAACTGATCTCGCAAGGCCTGACGAATAAGGAGATCGCCATTCAACTCGGTTTGACGCCGGGCACGGTCAAGGTCCATACCCACAACATTTTCAACAAACTCAACGTAAATCGGCGAACCCAGGCCATTGCCCAGGCCCGCAGGCTGAAACTGCTGGATTCGTAGAGGAATGTTTGAACGGAGCGAAAGGACTACGAGGAACTGAAAAGGGCGGATAAGAGCTTTCGATCGCCTGCCGTTCCGGTCAAGCTTACCTTCCCGCATCCGTTATCGTCCGAGTAACATGCCTTGAAGATTCCTGCAAATTGTCGGTTACTTCGACACATTACCGCCTTTTTGGCGGTTTTTTTGTTGACTATACCTTTTGGCAGATGTGCGGTTTCGCATCCCCTGATTATAATAGGTGAAAAATTTGAAGGCTCAGGTGATGCGAACCATGAACAAAACAGCCCCTTTCTTAATAAAATTCGGGAAAGCCGCCCGTATTGCGGCATTGCTTGCCGGGTTGGCGATGTGCTGGCTGCTGTTGACACCACCCGCACTTGCGGAGGAGGAAGATCCGTTTACAGGAGCGCCTGTACTCATCAAGTATCCCAATGCGCCTTACCCTTCGAAAGTTCCGCTGGCGGTACACTCGAGCTGCCTGCCTCACATTACGTGCTGGAACATTGTGTGGGGCGGCTATTCGTACTGGGTGCTGGAGTACAGCGATAATCACTATCGAATCGTCATTGCCGCCTATGACGATCAGGGGGAATTGATCGCATACAAGGATTACCCCGGATACCGATATGTCGAGAATGTGCAGCTCGATGAGGAGAACGGGAAATTTCTCTTCACGACCAGACATAAAGAATATTCAAATCCTCTGGAGATTCCCTGGTCTGACCTAAAAAGTCTGACAGGGGTGCAAATCTTGCTGTCGGATGCCGTCGTGAAAGGCGGAAATCCGGCTGTCCTGACGGCGAAAGTGAAGGGGCTGTCGTCCACCGTCACCGGCCAGGTCGCCTTCAGATTGAGCACCCTCTACGGCATCAACGGTCCTATCCTGAACGACACACCCTTGGATCTGGACGAGAACGGAGAAGCGACCCTGACCGTCGACCTGCCGCCCGGAAAACACACCGTTGTTGCCGAATATCACAGGGTGCCTGGCGTGGCGGAAAGCTATTCTCGGGAATATACGCTTCTTGTCGAAGGTGAACCCGGACCGGAACCCTTTATCGAATATCGGTCGCCGGATGAAGTGCCGATCGCAGCCCCGCCAGACACGAAATTGAGAAGCGTCTTTGCCAGCCCGCTGGACCGGTACGTGCCGATGGTGAAATGGGGAGATTATGAATACTGGTTTTATGAAGTATTGGATGAAGAGTTCTTATCCGGAGCGGTCGTCGTGGCCGCATTTGACCGGGACGGGATCATGAAGGGCTTCAGCGACAAGGGGACGAGGGAACAAAGCTACGAAGACGCCCCCTACGTAATGAAGACCACCAGCACCATCTATGATGTTGTGATGGATATGGCCAATAACCGGGTGATCGTGAAGGGACAGCCGTGGAACACGGACAATGTGCATATTCCTTTTGCCGATCTGATTGCGCTTCGGCAGCTGCTGATCTCCAGTTCGACTTCGCTGACCGTATCGGCCGACACCGTTCTGGAAAAGCGGACCGTCACATTGACAGCCGAGGTCCAGAGCAGCGAAGGCGTCGTGCCTGCCGGCAAAGTGAAGTTTTTCAGGGGAAATGACGAGCTGGGGACGGCGGATCTGCAGGATGGTGTGGCCACGCTGGACATCTCGGACTTGCCCGTGGGCACGCACCAGATCATTGCCCGCTACCTGGGGGACAGTATGCACGAGAACAGCGACTCGTCTCCTGTGCAGCTGGTAGTGGAAGAGCGTACACTGCCCGGCGTGCCGCAAGTCATTTACCTGCCGAAGGCGGACGCCCCTGATCTCAGGTTCGAAGGCTTGAATTTGAATTGCGTGTACCAGCCGTCAGGGAACAGCGTCGTCCATTGTCCGGTCATTCAATGGGGAGGATATGATTTCTGGATGTACTATGACAACCAGCGGGCCCGCATGTTCTGGGTGGCCGTCGATGGGGCAGGCAAGCCGGCCGGCTACCGCGACGCCGGCAGATATATGGACCTGGAGGATATGGAACTCGATGCCGTAAGCAAAACGGTGACCGTGACGGGCAAGATCGCCGGTCAGCCCTGGCAGTTTGTGTTTGATTGGGGAGATCTGACCGATGTGGTCTATTCGGTTCGTGTGACGCTGATCCTGAATGCGGACAGCCCGCTGAAGAATGAGGGGGAGACCGTTACGCTGACCGCCAGAGTGACGGGACCGGAAGGACCGTTCACGGGGAAAATGATCTTGCTGGAGGGAGATATCCCCAGGGAAGAGAAGAGCGTCACGGCCGATGGAACGGCGGAATTCGAGATGTTCCTGGTCATGTCCGGCAAATACCCGCACAGGGTGATCTATACCGGGGACAGCCAATATTGGGGCGGCGACTCCAATTATGTCACCGTCACTGCACAATTTCCCGAGGAGTATTTGGAATTCAAAGATTTTATGCCGATCGTGGTATACAGACACCCTGATGAGCGTCCCGCGCAATCGCCCGACGGCAATGTGTCGCTGAGATGTTTTGACACGCCCGTAGGTTTTGATGGCTATTGTCCCGTGATCTTATATAAAGATTTCGCCTATTGGGTGTTTGCCCCGGACAATGATTTTGCGATGCAGGTCGCGGCATACAACGACAAAGGCAAAATCATGGGGTCCAAACGCTATGACGGCGCCAGATATGTGTATGATGCGGTTGTGGAATGGAACGGAACGATTGTGCTGCGGGGACAAAACGACAATACCAACATCATGAACTGGAATGATCTCGAGGAGATGATTACCGGGACCATGACGGAGCTCCGCGCGTCGCATGCTCTGGCGGTCGAAGGCACGCAAGTTACGCTGACCGCAACGGTTACCGGATATCAGTCCAGCCTGACGGGAACCGTGACCTTTAAGGCCGGGGAGACGGTCCTGGACACTGTCCTTCTGGACGAAGAAGGCAAAGCCGAAATGACGGTTTCGGACTTGGCGGTCGGCAAGCATCAGATCATGGCTTATTATTCCGGAGACGACGGCAACGATCCCAGCGAATCCGATCCGGTCGAACTGACGGTGAAACCGGATGTGCCGCCGGAAGCGGTAACCGTGACTTTATACTCAAGCAATGCGGCAGCCGGCTGGGCGAAAGCGGGCGATACGGTCACGCTCGAGTTTACAGCCGACGACGCGGTTCAGAATGTGGCGGTGAAGATTTACGGCCACGCGGTGACGGCCGAACAAACGGACGAAGAGGGTTATTCATGGTCCGCATCCTACGTGCTTGACGAGGAAGATCCCGAGGGAGCGGTCGAATTCACGTTAGATTTTGAAAATTTGTTCGGCACCGCGGCGGAACAAGTGACTTCGACGACCGATGACAGCAGCGTCAAATACGATAAAACCCCGCCGACATTGACGCTCAACGGCAATCCGACGGTGAACCATGAAGTGCATCATCCATATCAAGATGCAGGCGCAGCCGCTTCGGACAACTTTGCGGAGGATGAAACGATCACCGGATGGATCACTGTAACCGGCAGCGTTGACGTCACGAAGTTGGGAAGCTACACCATTACCTACCATGTGAAGGATCAAGCCGGCAACGCCGCTGAGGAAATTACTCGTACGGTGCATGTGGTGGATACGACGCCTCCTGTTGTGACCTTGAACGGCGACGAGCTGGAGTATGTCCCGCTGGGCGGCAACTTCATCGATCCGTGGGCAACGGCATGGGATAACTTTGACGGGGATCTCACCGCCTATATTACCGTGACAGGCTCGGTATACAGCGAGCAACTTGGAACCTACACGCTGATCTACAGCGTCACGGACTCGTCCGGCAACAAGGGGCAGGCCGTGCGGACAGTGGAAGTCATCGACGCGGATGAACCCGTCATTACGCTGAAGGGCCCCGCGCACATGCTGCACGAAGCCGGTAATCCGTTTGTCGATCCCGGCGCCGTCGCATTGGACAATGCCGACGGTGACATTTCAGCGAACATCGTCGTCACGGGCGCTGTGAATGAGAATCTGCTCGGAACTTACACGCTGGAATACAACGTGCAGGATAGCGCCGGAAACAAGGCCGCTGCAAAATACCGGACGGTGGAAGTGGTGGATACGACGCCTCCCGTCATTGTGCTCCTGGGAGACGGCACGGTGGCGCTGGAACTTGGACAGGCATATGTCGAAGCCGGATATGAAGCCAGCGACAACTATGACGGCGATCTGACCGATTCGGTCTCCGTTACGGGAACGGTGGATACGAGCACGCCCGGCACTTACACGCTGACCTACTCCGTGACCGATTCTTCGGGCAATCAGGCGCAGCAAGTGCGCACCATCCATGTCCTCCCCGCCGCCGATAATGGCGATGGAGACAATCCGGATGACAACGACGGTCCGGGCGACAGCGACGACAATGATCAGGATGACAACACCGACCCGGGCGACAGTGACGACAATGATCAGGACGACAACACCGACCCGGGCGACAGCGACGACAATGATCAGGACGACAACACCGACCCGGGCGACAGCGACGACAATGATCAGGATGACAACACCGACCCGGGCGACAGCGACGACAATGATCAGGATGACAACACCGACCCGGGCGACAGCGACGACAATGACGGAGTTGGGGACGGCGTCAGCGATGCAGAGTCTGATCCGTCCGTATCCGCACCGGAAAGCCAAGCGATGGACATTTACATCAACGGCAAGCCTGAAAGCGCCGGTGTGATCACCATAACCGATGTCAATGGGCGCAAGACAGCCGTGATCACGCTGAACGAGAACGTGCTGGACCAAAAGGTGAATCACGAGGAAGAACAATCGGTCATCGCCATATATGCGCCTGTGGAGAGCGAGGTCGTCATCAGCGAACTGACCGGACGGATCATCAAACAGATGGAAGCGCGGGAAGCTGTGGTGGAATTCCATACGGACAGGGCGTCTTACATCATCCCCGCGCCATTGTTCAAGATCGGCGAGATCGCGAATCAGTTCGGAACGGACGTGTCTCTGCAGGATATCAAGGTGCAGATTGAAATCGTCACCCCTTCGGAAGAAGAAATCAGGTTGGTGGAAGACGAGGCGAACAGCCAGGACATCGTCATCATCGTTCCTCCGGTCCACTTCAGCATTCGGGCGATGCACGACGACCAAGCGACGGAAATTGCATACTTCCAGGCCTTTGTGGAGCGGCTGATTGCCATGCCGGATGATGTGGATCCGAGCCGAATTACAACCGGGGTCTACATCGCGCCGGACGGCACGATCCATCATGTTCCGACCCGCATCGTTGTCATCGACGGCAAAACGTATGCCCGGATCAACAGTCTGACGAACAGCATGTATTCCGTCATTTGGCATCAAGCAACCTTCCTGGACATCGTCGGGCACTGGGCGAGCGACATCATCGGCAATCTGGGCAACCGTCTCGTCCTGCGCGGTTATGAAGACGGAACCTTCCGGCCTGATCAGCCGATCACCCGCGCCGAATTTGCGGCCTATCTGGTGCGGGGACTGGGGTTGCGCGGGCAGCATGGTTCCATATCCTTTTCGGATGTGACTGAAAATGATTGGTACCATGAAGTGGCCCTGACAGCCGGAGCTTACGGATTGATCCGGGGATATGCGGACGGCAGATTCGCGGGAAGCGACAGAATTACGCGTGAGCAGGCAATGACGATCATTGCGCGGGCCATGGTTCTGACAGGCTTGAATGGCGACGCGGCCGACGCATCGGAACACGAGATCCTTCGTTCCTTCACGGATGCCGACCGGGTTGCCGAGTGGGCAAGGCGCGACGTCGCAACCGGCGTGCAGGCCGGGATCGTCTTCGGCAAAGCTCACGGCGGTCTCGCTCCTCAGGACATGCTGTCCAGAGCGGAAGCGGCTGTGCTGGTCTATCGCCTGCTGGTGCAGTCAGGACTGATCGACGAGTAAGCGCCATATAAGTGCCGGATAAGCGTCGGATAAAGCCGCAAAGTACAGAATAAGCAACAGAATAAAGCATCGGTTAAAACCGGATAATCAGTATCAGAGAAAGATGTGCCGGATAAGCGCAAAATGACCGGCGGGGCAGCGAGGCTGCCCGTTTTTTATCTTCTCTTCTGTTCGTTTTGCGGACGTCATCTCTTTAAATGCGATCCGCTTTTATGCATCCCGATACATCCTCGGCAACCTTTCCGGCAACATGACGAGCACCTGCTGCGGAATGCTGCCGATATGCGCGGCCAATTCGTCCGGCAACACCCGTTCCTGTCCGTCTACACCGAGCAGGGTGACAGGAGTGCCGACCGGCACGGGACGAGGAAGTCGGATCATCATCTGGTTCATGCAGATGGCGACGATCGGCGCCCGCTCGCCTGCGACGATCACGGAACAGCCGGAATAGCCTCGAAACCACCCGTTCGCATAGCCGACCGGGACCGTCGCGATCCACTCCTCCTCAACCGTTTGATAAGCGCGGTCATATCCGACCGATTGGCCCGCCTCAACCCGCTTCACATGCGAAATGACGGTGCGGACCGAGATCGTCGGCAACAGACCGACGTCCAATGGCTGCTTCTCCACAACATCCCGGTCGATCGGCAAAATGCCGTATAGCGAAGCCCCGACTCTCACCATATCAAGCGCCAGCTCCGGATATCGGATCGCCGCCGCGCTGTTGGCGCAATGCGCCGTCACACGGCCGAGTCCCGCTTCCTCCACCCAACGGCGCATGGTTTGAAACAACGCGAACTGCCGCCGAACGTACCCGTCGTCCGCCTGATTCGCCGTTGCGAGATGCGTAAATACTCCGACAACCTCGATATCCATTTCCCGCAAATGCGGAACCATCTCCTCGAACTCCGCCCGTTCCCGCAACCCGTAACGCCCCATGCCAGTGTCCATTTTGATGTGCACACGAAGCGGCTTGGCCGAAATCCGGTGCTTGCGCATCTCCGCGAACCATGACGCCTGGAATACCGTCACCTCCAGATCGGATTCCGCCGCCGTATCCGCCTGTGCGGGATGGATCGGCCCCAGCACGAGAATCGGCTGCCTGATCCCGGCTTCTCTTAACCGTACGCCTTCCTCGCAAGTGCCGACGCCGAACGCGTCCGCGCCGGCTTCCGCCAGAACCGCCGCCGTCGGCACGAGGCCGTGCCCATAACCGTTCGCCTTCACGACCGCCATGAACTTCACGCCGGGCCGCAGCCTGCGCCGTATTTCAAGCAGATTATGCCGGAGATGCTCCGGGTGCACCTCCGCCCACATCGGTGCGGTGCAGGGGATATGTCCGTATCCTTGTCCGCCGTCCACAGTCGCCTCGACCTTGGCTGCGTTCATCGTCATACGTCCCCAACCTCCCGCTTCAGCGCATCGACCAACCGTTCCAATCCGAGCGTCCGGGAACCTTTCACGAGCAGCAGCGTCCCCTCGGCCATAACGGGCAGGAGCTTGCGGAGCAGTTGCTCCTGGTCGTCGCAGGCGATCACTTTGCCGGGCGCGAATCGTCCGGCGGCCGTCCTCGCAATATCCTTCGCGAACGATCCGATCGTGAACACATAGCTCAGATGCTCGGCACTCAGGTACCGTCCGATCTCGCGGTGAAGCTCGACCGACTCCTCTCCCAGTTCCACCATATCGCCGAGCACAACGATCTTCCGTTCATACGGTTCCAGCTCATACACCAGATCAAGCGCCGCCCGCACGCTGGAAGGATTGGACTTATACGCATCATTGATGATGCTGATGCCCGCGACATCCTCCCATTCCATCCGCATGCCGGTCAGCTGCACCTGCGCAAATCCGCGGCGAATCTCCTCGTCCGTTAACCCCGCGTGTTTCGCCGCCGCGATCACCGCCAGCGCGTTCATCGCCTGATGCTTCCCGAGGACGGGAATATGAACTTTCAACTCCCCCGTCCGGAACGAAACACCTTCGCGCGTCACCCTGATCTCCTCGGCCCGCAGCTGGTTATAATACCGCTGTCCGAACGTAACCCGCTTGCACGGCAAATTCATCTCATGCACGATTCTGTACATCCGTTCGTGATCGCCGTTATAGATGAACAGATGGTCCGGCGTCGTCATGCATTCCGCCATTTCCAGCTTCGCTTGCATGATCCGTTCGCGCGTGTGCAGATCGCCAAGGTGCACCTCGCTCACATTGGTGATGATCCCCGTATCCGGTTTCGCGATTCGGCACAGTTCCCGAATCTCTCCCAGACCGGACATGCCCATCTCCACCACCGCATACTCCGCATCTTCGTCCAGACCGAGCAGCGTCAGCGGCACGCCGAGCTGATTGTTCAGATTTCCCGGCGTCTTCTGCGTCTTATACCGGACACTGAGCACCGATGCCAGCATATCCTTCGTCGAAGTTTTGCCGTTGCTTCCCGTTACGCCGATGACGCGGACCCCGAGCTGCCTCCGGTAAGCCGCCGCCAAACGTTGAATCGCGCGCAGCGTATCATCGACATAGAGAATCGGCACATCCTTCGGAGCCCCCGCCGTATCCCGCTTCCACAGCAGAGCGGCGGCTCCCTTGCGGACAGCCTCCTCGGCAAACTGATGCCCGTCGAACCGCTCGCCCACGATCGGCACGAACAGATTGCCAGGCTGCAGCGTCCGCGTATCCGTGGATACGCCGTGAATCTCGACTCCTCCCCATCTCGATTCGAGCGAAGCGTCGATCATGCAAGCGACGGACGCCAACGTGCGTCTGATCATCGCCCGCCACGCTCCTTCCCGGCAGCCATCTCATGCGGCTCAAGCGTCTCCGCCTTTGGCGCAATGGATATGGCGGGCGGACAGAAGCTGATCGACTGCTTGCGCGCATGCTTCTCCCACGCGTGGCGGATCAAACGGTTGATGAGCTCCGCATAAGACATCCCGTTCGTTCGGTTCCAAAGGGCGGGGAACATGCTGTTCATCGTAAAGCCCGGGAACGTGTTCACCTCATTCAAATACACCTCATTCTCATCCGTCACGAAGAAATCGACGCGCATAAGCCCGGAGCCGTTAAGCGCGCGGAACGCCCGCAGGGCATAATCGCGAACGCGTTCCGCCGCCTCCGCCGTGAGCGACGCCGGAATCCGCATATTCAACGGCCCCCGCCGGTATTTGGCATCATAATCGAAAAACTCCGGCTCCCGTACGAACTCCCCCGCAACCGAACATTCCGGTTCATCGATCCCCAACACCGCGACCTGCACTTCCCGTCCCGGCACCTCTCTCTCAACGACGACCTTGTGATCGTAGCGGAGGGCATCCTCAACCGCCTCCATCCATTCCCGACGATCCCCGCAGCGGTGAATGCCGATGCTCGAACCGAGATTGGCCGGTTTCACATAGCACGGATAGCCGATTTTGCTTTCCACCAGGTCGCGGCAGGCCGATGCGCTTTTTTCCCAATCGTGCAACCGGAACGCCACATAGCTCGCTTGCGGGATTCCTTCGGTATCCAAAATCCGTTTCGTCATCTCCTTGTCCATCCCGACGGCGGAAGCGAGCACGCCGTTGCCCACATAGGGCACATTCAACAGTTCAAACAATCCTTGCAACGTTCCGTCCTCGCCATGCGGTCCATGAATGACAGGAAACGCGACCGCGCGGGACGAATGGGCGAACACTCTCCCGATCACTTCCCCCATGGAAGCCGCCGGGCCCTCAGGCGGCGAAGACCGGCGCTTCGGCAGAAGCTCCTCCATGCGGCGAAGCTCCCCTTCCACCGGCTCATTCTCGTACCATACCCCATCCGGCGAAATGTATATCGGAACGACCTCGTAATACAGACGGTCCAACGCGTTGATCACCGTAAAAGCCGTCTTCAGAGACACATCATGCTCCGCGGACTTTCCTCCATATATCACGACAACCTTTGTCCGATTCATAACAAAAACTCCTCCCACCGACGGTTTTCGTGAGCGCTTCTTCCGCTCACCGCACACCATCAGATTAACAGGAGGAGTTTAAGAAGGTTCAAAGCAAATCTTAAGAAAGTCTAAAGAAAGGTTGCGAAAACCATAAAATCGTAACGCCGCTTGCGCTCAATTCGACAGCGGAATGCGGACCGTGAAGCAGGTCTCCGAAGCGTCGCTCGAAGCCTCGATCGCACCCCCATGCAGTTCCGCGATGTTACGCGCAATGGCGAGTCCAAGCCCCGTGCCGCCGGTTTGCTCCGAACGCGACTTGTCCACGCGGTGAAACCGATCAAAGATATACGGCAGGTCACGCGCGGGAATCGGTTCGCCGTAATTGATCACGCGCGCAACCGCCATCCCGTTTTCCCCGTGAAGCCGAATATCGATTCGTTTGCCCTCTTTGCCGTACTGCACCGCATTCGAGATCAGATTCTCAAACACGCGCACCAATTTGTCCCCATCCGCCCAAACCAGCAAACGTTCAGCCGGAGATGCGCCCTGGGGGCCGTGCAGCGCGATCTCCATACCCGCCTCGCGGACATACATGCGCATTTCGGTACACAGCTGTCCCAGCAGTTCCATCATATCGATCTGCGTCCGGTTCAGTTTCAGCTGTCCATACGCCGCCCGCGTATATTCAAACAGATCGTTCACCATGCGGTCGAGCCGCTGTGCCTTCCGATAAGCGACATCCACATAGTACATCAGTTCCACTTCGTCTTTATATCGATTCTCATGAATATATTGCAGATACCCTTTGATCGAAGTCAGCGGCGTACGCAAATCATGCGACACATTCGTCACCAGTTCCTGCTTCGCCTGCACCGCCTGCCGTTCTTCCTCCATGCTCGCCTTTAACCGCGACGCCATTCGGTTGATGGAAGCCGCCAGCTTCCCCAGCTCGTCCCGCGTGCGGACCGGCACCGTCTGATCAAGCTGCCCGAGCGACATCTGCTGAACCGAGCGCTCGATCTGTTCGATATACCGGATCTGGCGCATGCTGAGAATGAGCACATAGATGATGAACAAAATTACGCCCACAACCCACACAACCGGCCACACACCGAACAGTTCGTGCAGCAGATAGAGCATCCCTGAGAACGGCAGACGCCCGCTGTAATACAAAACACCTGCGAGGAAAGCCAATCCCAAGCTCGTTATGGCCGCGAGCCCCGCGCTGATAAAAAACAACCAGATGAGCTTCCACCTAAGTCTACGCATCGATCTTATACCCCACGCCCCACACGGTCTGAATGATTTTATACCCGATATGCTTCTCCAGCTTGTCCCGCAAATTGCTGATATGGACCATCACCGTGTTATTCGATCCCATGTAAGCTTCCTTCCACACCAGCTGATAAATCTCCTCCGTGCTGAACACCCTGCCCGGATGACTGCCCAGCAAATACAAAATATCAAATTCCCGCGCCGTGAGCGCAATCACCTCATCCTGCCACTTCACCTGGCGGGAAGACCGATTGATCGTCAAGCCATGCACCCGGATCTCATCCGCCTGCGGCGGTTTCGCCTGCTGATTGTACTGAAACGTCCGGCGAAGCAGCGACTTCACGCGCGCCACAAGCTCCAGCGGATTGAACGGTTTGATCAGATAATCATCCGCGCCCGACATCAGTCCCATCACCTTATCCAGATCTTCCGCCTTCGCGCTGACCATGAGGATCGGGATCGTATTATTCCTCTCGCGCAGTCTCCTGCATACTTCCAAACCGTCGACCGCCGGCATCATCACATCGAGCACCATCAGATCAAATTCCTCTTCCTGAACGGCAGCCAGCGCCTCCAGCCCGTCATGCTTCATCACAATCCGGTACCCTTCATTTTGCAAATACAGACCTGCCAGTCTCGCGATCTCGCGGTCGTCATCCACGATCAAAATCGTCTTCATCGCACGCTCCCTCATTCATCCCGTTCATTCATCATTCATCACGTTCCACACGTATCTCGCCAAAACTCGAATCCTATCTTCGAAAACATATAAAAAAAACGGAAATCGTCAACGCCGACTTCCGGTAATTTCATTCAACAATTCGGCCAACCGACGGGCTTGTTCACGCCGCTGATAAATCAGCGTCGACGACGGACGCGGCGCTCCCGGTTGCTCCCGATGCTTGTCCGCATGCCCGTTCTCACCGGACGGTTGACGCTCAAGCGCCGGGGGACGTTCGTCCGTCATGATTTCCCCTTCCGCCTGCGGCCCGGACGATTCCGCCTCCGCGTCCCGGCTCTTTTCCCAGTCCCGGTACAATTTCAGGAACGCGCGCTTCACCTCGTCCAGCGAGAGCGGGTCCGCCGCCTCTCCGAGATGATACTTCTCGATAATCCGCGTCGATTCGCCGGGCATGCTCAGAGCGAGAATCGGTTTGCCGACGGCCATATATTCGAACAGCTTGCCCGGGATATAATTGCCCGATCCCGGCGCCGTATCACCGATGAGCAGCAAAATATCGGAACGCTTCATCGCCGCAAGCGCCTGCTTGTGCGGCAGATTGCCGACAACCTCCACGATGTCGGTCAGTCCCAGCTCGCGCACCGCGTCGATATTGTCGCTGTAGCCCGGATAATCGAACACGCCGGCGAAGCGGAGCACGATGCGATTCCGGTCGATGTCCCCTTCGTCGATCAGCTCCTTGACCGCTCTGAGCAGAAGCCGCGGATTGCGCTTCTGATAAAAAATTCCCGCGTACATGAGCACACAGCGGTCGGCATCCGCCGGATCTTTCTTCAAATGTTCCAGCTCGGCATAATCGGCGGGATCGTAACCGTTATGGATCACTTCCAGCCGCTCGATCGCCGCCCCGAATTTCTCATTAAAATTGCGGGCGAAGGAATGCGTGACGGTGAGCGTGATGTTCGCCTCGCGGTGAACCGAACGCTCCAACCGTTCCTCGATCCGTTCCCGCCACCAAATGCCCGAGCGGTGCATATTTTGCGTCCACGGATCGCGGAAATCGGCAATCCAGGGCAATCCCGTCTTCCGTTTCAAATAGCGGGCGATCAGATGATTCGTATGCGGTCCGGAAGTCGACACGATCGCGTCGATCCCGTACGTCCGAACGATCTCCAGTCCTTTTTTCTTTGCGGCGGGATACCATAAAATCTGATCATCCGGAATAAGCACGGCGTTCTTGACCTTTTTCATCATCTTGATGAGTCCGCTCTTGAGCGAAGCGGAACGGCCCGCCCGCGGTTTGACGTCCGCGCCCTCAGCCGTCCGGGAAGCGTCCTTGGCATCGCCGCCTGAACCGCCCGTGATCGCCAGTTGCTGTTTCAGGCGCAGCCTGTTCAGCCACCCCTCGTCCTCCGGGCAGCGATGGATAACCACATCATCCGGAATTTCCGCGAGCAACGACTCGTCCAGCGTCGCATGATAAACGGGATCGACGGTCAATACGTGCACCTTCCAGCCGAACTCGCCCAGATAGCGCGCCATCTTGACCGCCCGCTGCACGCCGCCTCCGCCGATCGGGGGAAATAAATATGCGATTAAGAGCACCTGCTTCTTCTGTGCCATGTTCGATCACCGCAGTTCATTCAGATTTCGTTCCTGCCGCCGCCTGACGGCTTTGCTGCCCATGCTCATCTTCATACGGTCGTCTTCTTATGGTCGTTTACTTATCGTCATATTCTTATTTTCTTGCCGCTTCCTTATCGCTTGCTTGACGCTGATCTGTCCGTAAGACCAACCCGTCAAATCCTGTTCTCTGCGAAACGTTCACAGATAACCCGCGGATACATTCATATCCGATATAGTTCCACGCCTGCCGGCAGCTGTTTCGGAATGCGGTTCTTCGTATCGATCAGCACGGCGTCCGGCGCCATTCTGCGCACCGTCTCCTGCCAATCGATCGATAAGAACGGTTCCTGCACCGTCACATAGAGCAAGGCGTCCGCCCCGTCCACCGCTTCCTCAAGCGATGAAACCTTATAATCATATTCACTCGCCACCGCAGGGTCCCAGGCTTTGACCACAGCGCCCCGCTCCTTGAGAATACGGACGATGTCGTGAGGCGGACTGATGCGGTCGTCGTTCGAGAAATCCTTCATCGCCAGCCCGAGCACCGCCACCTTGCTTCCGCGAAGCGATTTTCCGCGCTTGCCCAGCGCATCTGCCACCATGCCGACGAGCACGGCGGGCACCTCATCGTTGATTCGTCTCGCCGTTTCCAACAGATCGATCGAGACCCCGAGTTCCCTCGCCTTGGGCAAAAGATAGTACAGCGCGTTCGGCAGACAATATCCGCCTACGCCCGGTCCCGGCATCAGCAGATTGACGCGCTTGTGCGTATTCGCCACCCTGATCAGCTCGAACGTATCGATCCCGGCTTTTTCCGCAAACCGCGCAAACTGCTGCACCATCGCGATATTCACGTCGCGCTGGATGTTTTCGATCACCTTCGAAGTCTCGACGACTTTAATATCCGAGACGGTGATCTCCGCCTTTGTGACAAAAGACAGCACCCGCATCGCCTTTTCCACGCTCGCTTCGTTCACGCCGCCGAGCGCCAGGGGCATGCTGATAAACTCCTCGAACGCTCTTCCTTCCGCGATCCGTTCCGAGCAGTAGCTCAGATAAAAATCTTCTCCCGCCTTCAGCCCGCTTTCCTCCAGCAGCGGAAGCACGCGTTCCTCCGTCGTGCCCGGCACGACCGTGCTGCGCAAAATGACCGTGTCGCCCCGCTTCAACACGCCGGCCAGCGACCGGCACGCCGAATCCAGGGCGGTGAAGTCCGGCGATCCCTCCCGTATCGGTATGCCGACCGTAATGATGTACGTGTCCGCCTCCTTTGCCGCCTCCGCATAATCATCCGTCACCCGGAACCTGCCGAGCGCCAGTTGCTCGCGCAAAATGTCGCGGATCGTCCGGCCTTGATACGATTCCAGATGATGCGTCACACCGCGGCGTATATCTTCCAGCAGTTCGGGCACCACGTCGATTCCGACCACCTTGGCGCCGTGCATCGCATAGCTGAGCGAGAGCGGCAGCCCGATGAACCCCAGACCGATCACGGCAATTGACTGTGTATGATGATGTTCCATAATTTCCCCGCCTAACTGTACATAATTTCAAAATGAACACAGGAGCCCCGGTTCATGTGGCTGAATCCGGAACGTTGATGCATATTTAAGCCCCTTCGTGCCGGTTCTGCGGCATGATCAAGCGTCCACTTGCGCCATCACTTCGGAAACCAACCGATCCAGACGAGCCTTCGAATCCTCCAGCGACGAGCCGCGCACGGCAAAATACACCTTGATCTTCGGTTCCGTGCCCGAAGGCCGCAGACAAAACCACGATCCGTCATCCAGCATGAATTTCAACACATTCTCAGGCGGCAACCCGTCCAGACCCCGCGAATAATCTTTCACCCGGCTGACGTTCGCTCCTGCGACCTGTTGCGGAGGATGCTCACGGAATCGATCCATGATCCGTCCGATTTTCTCAAGCCCGTCCTTGCCCTTCAGCGTGCGCGATTCCAGACGCTCCATGAAATAGCCGTATTTCTCATACAGCGAGAGCAACACATCGTAAAGCGTTTTGCCCAGGCTCTTGTAATAAGCCGCCGCTTCCGCGATCAGCACGGAAGCCAGCACCGCATCTTTGTCGCGGGCATAATGACCGGCCAGATATCCGTAGCTTTCCTCATAACCGAACAAGAATGTATATTCGCCGGACTGTTCATACTTCGTCATCAATTCTCCGATGTATTTGAATCCCGTTAACGTCTCCGGCACGACCGCGCCGTAACTGCGCGCGATCTCCGCCCCCATGTCGCTCGTGACGATCGTCTTGATTACGGCTCCGTTCGCGGGCAACACGCCGCGTTCCCGCATGCTGCCGAGCAAATACTCGATCATGATCGCTCCCGCCTGGTTGCCGGTCAGGATGACATATTCGCCGTTCGGATCTTTGACGACGGCACCCATCCGATCCGCATCGGGATCGGTGCCGATGATCAGATCGGCTCCTTCCCGCTTCGCAATCTCCAGCGCCAAAGCGAACGCCTCTCGTTCCTCCGGATTCGGAGACTTCACCGTGGGGAAGCTCCCGTCCGGCTGCGCCTGCTCTTCCACCACGCGCACGTTCGTGAATCCGGCCCTCCGCAACGCGCGAACGACGGGCATGTGTCCCGTGCCGTGAAGAGGAGTGTAGACGATCTTCAACCGGTCGCCGACGGACCGGATCACATCCGGCCGCTGACTGACCGAAACGACGGCTTCGATATACGCGTCATCGACCTCGCGCCCGATCCAGACCAGCAAACCTTTCCGCTCGGCCTCTTCTCTCGCCAAGCGTTGAATCTCGGAAAAAGACCGGATTCGGCCGATTTCGCGAATCACTTCATCCGCCTCATGCGGAACGAGCTGGCCGCCGTGGCGGTTGTACACTTTATATCCATTGTATTCGGGCGGATTATGGCTGGCGGTGATGACGATGCCCGCCTGCGCCCGAAGTTCCCGCACCGCGAAGCTCAGCTGCGGCGTCGGCCGCAAGCTCTCGAACACATGGCACTTCACGCCTTGTCCGGCCAGCACAAGCGCCGCCTCCAGCGCGAACTCGGGCGAACAGCGCCGCGAATCATGGGCGATGACGACGGACGGAATGCTTTCCTCCGCTCCCGATGCGGCAGCCTGTTTCAGAAGATAACGGGCCAGACCGAGCGTCGCCTTGCCCACCGTGTACCGGTTCATCCTGTTGGAACCGGCGCCGATGACGCCGCGCAACCCGCCCGTTCCGAAAGTCAATTCCCGGTAGAATCGGTCCTCGATCTCCTTCGGAAGATGGGCGATACCCGCTAATTCGGCTTTCGTCTCCTCATCAATCGCCGGATCTTGCAGCCATTGTTCATAGATGGCCTGTGCATGGCGATGATCCATATTGACATTCCACTCCCTTCCATCCGTTTGCGATAAGACACCATGCCTGCTCATGCACGGTGTCATCAAAAGGGATTGCGGTTTGCAAACACGATCGCGCTGTTAAAGCGGTCTTTTATTTGTTGGTATCGCCGATCGCAAACATCAATTCACCTTCGGCGACGACTTTTCCCGCCACAAGCGCTTGCCCTTTCGCTTTGGCGATCATGCCTTTCAGACGCGTGATCTCCAGTTCAAGTTGCAGGACGTCTCCGGGTTTCACCTGTTCGCGGAACCGGAACTGATCGATACCGGCGAAAAATCCGATCTTGCCGCGGTATTCGTCGAGCGACAGCATCGCCACCGCGCCCACCTGAGCCAGGGCTTCGCAGATCAGCACGCCCGGCATAACCGGATACTCCGGAAAATGTCCCTGGAAGAACGGTTCGTTGATGGTGACATTCTTAATTCCCACAGCACGTTTGCCCGGTTCCAGTTCGATGATGCGATCAACCAGCAGAAACGGATAACGGTGTGGAATGATCGATTGAATCTGAACAGCATCCAACAAGACCAACACTTCCTTTTCATGAAATGGTTATATGGATTGATCGGCAGTGCCCCCATAAGTGAGAAAACACCGCATAAAATTGTTTTCCCCGGTCACACTAAGAATGTCCTTCTTTGCTGCAGCAAGGAGGTTCACATAAGGGAGCATATGCGCCGCCATGAAGTGCGAAGCGCATATGCTCTTTTACACCTGTCCTATTCCCCTTCGGTGCCGAACGGCACCAAACCGCAGGCGCTGATGCGCGATTACTCTTTGCGCAATTCGTTCAGCGAGCGGAATTGCAGCGTATAGACGACGGATGTGATATACGACAGCGCGATCACACCCCACAAGTAAGCCACGGCAAACTCCAGTTGCAGGAAGAAAAAAAGAATTGCCGCGTAATACAGCACCGTTGTCAATTTGCCCAACCAATTTGCGGGCACCGTCTTATATCCTCGAAAATGAAAGACGGTCGAGCCGATGATCATTCCGGCTTCGCGGATAAAGATCGCAAGCGCGGCCTGCCAAGGAATAAACTCCAAATACAGAAAAGATACGATCACTGCGATCATCAGCAATTTATCCGCCAGCGGATCGAGCATCTTGCCGATTGTCGTCACCATTTTGCGCGTTCTGGCAATATATCCGTCCAGCACATCGGTGATGCCGGCGATGATCACGATCGCCAAAGCCTCGTACAACTTTTGTTGCAAAATCATGTATCCGTATATTGGAATGAGCAAAAACCGAAACATCGTGATCAGATTCGGCAAGTTCATCTCCAGCCCTCCTAGTTGCCCAAAGACGGTACCATGTGCACCTTCCTCATTATACAATTCCCCTTATTATAATGGAAGTTACTGCTCTGCCGCGCGCAATCCCGCACAAACTCCCGCGCAGACGCACTATTTCACTCATACTTGCACAGAGAACAATCCTGCACATCCTTCCCGCCATGCTCATCAATCATCATCTTTCTTCAATAAAAGAAACTCCCGTCATCACGAGAGTTTCTGAAATTTTCGTATATCCATTCATGTCGATCAAGAATCGGCAAAAACGAGATCATACACATGCTTCCATGTGCTCCATTGCCAGATCTCGCTGGCGGGCTGCTCGCCCAACTTCACATAGCCGATGTAGAGACCTATGTACAGGCATATCAAAAACAACATCGGAATGCCCGCATACACCAACACCCTGCGGGTGATCGTCACCCATCGGGGGGTTGTGCGCTTCGTTTTCTTCGCTCCCGGTCTCGATCGCGGTTGCTTATCCGCCGCCTGTGCTGCAGGTGGCTTAGGTGATTGTCCCTGTGTCATACCAAACCTCACTTACCCGTTATCGGCGCAGTTGGTTCGCCAGATTCATCATCGTGTCGCCGGCGCTGAGCGCTCTGGCATTCAGCTGATACGCCCGCTGCACCATGATCAGCTCCGTCATCTCGGACGTGAGATCGACGTTCGACTGCTCGAGGGCGAACTGCCTGACCGCGATCCCTTGCTGCTGCGCAACGGCATCATTCACAAGCTCGAGCACATTGGCCTGATCCTGCACACCAGGCGACAGCCGATACAGATTATCGCCCATCGGCGCGATGAGATCTTGACGCAATACGCGCATGAGCTTCAGTCTTCCTGCGCTCATCACGTCTCCATCTTCATTAGTATACGTCACGACGCCGGAAGCATCAATCTGAACTTCAGCATTACCAGGCACTACCACATAATCGTCAGTCACCGTACGAACCGGATAGCCTTCGGCCGTCGTCAGGATCTTGAACCCGGGCATATCTTGCATCAGCGAAAACTGGAAGCTGCCGCCGCGCGACCATACCACTTCAACGGCTTGTCCGTCGCCCTCCTGCACCGGTTCACCCTGCTCGTCGACGATCGGCACCACGACTTCGAACAGCGCAGGACCTTCGATCGCCAGATCCAAAGCGCGATCGGTTTGCTTCAAGGCTCCTTGCGCCAAGTCGATCCGGAAACCGTTCAAACGCGCGCCGCCGCCGACGGTCAATCCGAGGGGCGTCGCCCTCCCGGCCGACTGCATGTTCGGATGCAGATTCAGCGTCGAGGTGAGCACATCCTGAAAGGATGTCTCTTGACGTTTATATCCAACCGTATTCATATTCGCGATATTGTTCGCGATCATATCGAGTCTTTGCTGCAGCGCCTGCATGCTGACAGCGGAACTGATGATCGTGCGATTCATCTCGTTAGCCTCCTCGCTTCAGACGTTATACTCGGCCGATTTCATTAACCGCTTTATCCAACGTCTGATCAAATGCCTGGATGACCTTCTGGTTTGCTTCATACAGCCGGAGCGCCGTCATCATATCGACCAGCGATTGGGCGGCGTCCACATTGGACCGTTCCAAATATCCTTGCCGCACCGCTACCTGATCTTCAGCCGTCACCGCCACAGGCTGCGCCGCGCCTTCCGACAGGCGGTAATTACCGTTCCCTTCCCTGATCAATTCATACGGATTATCGACTCTGGAGATGAGCAATTGTCCTAGAACCTGCACTCCCGCTTCCGTTTGGACGACGAGCGTTCCGTTCTCCGTGATGCGGATTTGATCCAGAGTCAGACCGGCGACTTCGATCGGTTCACCGTCCACACCGAGCACCGGTTCACCGTTCACGGACAACAGTTGTCCCGTCTCGCTCAGATGGAATCTTCCGTCCCGCGTATAGCGGCGTTCGCCGTCCGCGCCTAGCACGGTGAAAAACGCCTGCGGCTGATAGATCACCTGTCCGTCGATGACCGCTTTCCCCGATTGATCGAAGGCGACTTGCTGTCCGTTGTACTGCACCCCGATATTCGAGATCAAAGCCAGATCGCCGGGCTTCTTCGTCTCCGTCAAATCGCCCTGCGTAAACGAAGGCAGCAGTTCATCCATATATACGCCCGTATACAGCGTTCCGATCTGCGGAGCCGGCTGTCCGCTGCGGGCGTCAGGTCCCATCAGATGGATCAGCATCTCCGGAAAAGAACGAAGAGCCGCCGTATCCTGTTTGTATCCCGGCGTCAGCATGTTCGCGATATTGTTGGTGATCGCGTCATGCCGCCGCTGCTGAGCCAACATTCCGGAAGCCGCCGTGTATAATCCTCTGATCATATCGCTTCTCCTTCTTCCTCATCTCTTCTCCGTATGCATCCGACCGGTCAAAGTGTACTCCGGGCTTGTCCGTTCATACGATTTTTCTGTCCCATTATACTATATCGTCATTTGCGACGCGAAATTTTATCCATGTTGTCCAGCATGATTCCCGTACCCTTCGCCACACAGTCGAGCGGATTTTCCGCGATCAGGACGGGAACCTTCAGCTCTTCCATCATCAGTTCTTCCAACCCGTGCAACAGCGCGCCGCCGCCGGTCAGAATGATGCCTCTGTCGATAATATCCGCCGCGAGCTCGGGAGGCGTCCGTTCGAGCACCGACTTCGTCGTCGCGATGATCGAGGCAACCGGATCAGCCAGCGCTTCCATCACTTCTTCCGAAGTGATCGTGATGCTGAGCGGGAGTCCCGACACCATGTCCCGTCCGCGTATATCCATCTCTTCCTTGCGCAGACCGGGATACACCGTGCCGATTTTCATCTTGATGTCTTCCGAAGTTCGTTCGCCGATCAAGAGTTTATACTTATCCTTGATGTATTTCATGATGGCCGTGTCGAACTTGTCCCCCGCGACTTTAATGGAAGAGGCGGTGACAACATCGCCCATCGACAGGACGGCAACATCTGTTGTACCTCCGCCTATGTCAACCACCATATTGCCGCTTGGTTGGAATATATCCATGCCTGCGCCGATGGCGGCCGCTTTCGCTTCTTCCTCAAGAAACACTTCTTTCGCACCGCACCGCTCGGCAGCTTCGCGAATCGCCTTCTGCTCCACGGATGTGATGTTGCTCGGTGCGCAAATCAAAATGCGAGGGTGGCTATACCATTTCTTTCCTCCAATTTTATTGATGAAGTGCCGGAGCATCATCTCGGTAATCTCAAAATCCGCGATCACTCCATCTTTTAAAGGGCGGATCGCCACGATGTTGCCCGGAGTGCGTCCGACCATGCGGCGAGCTTCCTCGCCGACAGCCAGCACGCGCTTCGTATCGCTTTCAATCGCGACGACGGATGGCTCATTGAGCACCACCCCGCGCCCTTTGACATAGATCAATACGTTGGCAGTTCCCAAGTCAATACCGATGTCCTTGCTAAACATATCCGAAAATCCTCCCAATAGCCGCCCATGCAGGTGTTATCATCATTGGATCGTTTCACTTTACGTATGATTGTGTATGATTTCGTAAGATGAATGATGGCATACATGCAATATTCGCTATCCATACATGGAATTCCTTTTATTATTGTGTATTTTTGACGAATGATGCAGATATCATTGCTGAGCGCCGGTCGTCAGGAGTTGTTAGGAGTTGGAGGACACGAGATCTTCATTCGTTTGTTCCTGCTGTTTGTTTTTTCGGTATTTGATCTTGGTTGCTTCTCCTCCTCTCAAATGGCGTATGGATTTGTGATACTCGAGGATCACCTTGACCTGGTTGGCCAGCTCGGGATTAATTTCGGGTAATCGTTCCGTCAAGTCTTTGTGCACTGTACTCTTCGAGACGCCGAACTGTTTCGCGATCGTACGAACGGTGTTTCTCGTCTCGACGATGCAGTGACCGATCTTGATCGTACGTTCCTTGATGTAATCGTGCACTCCCTTCGCCTCCCTGCTCGATATAAGATTGGTACATTATATGAGTGGGAAGACCATATATTCGTTGTAACCAAGCCTGACAAGCTCAATTTGTCGCACAACTTTCCAAAGGCGTGCACACGATTCGCAGCCCCCGCATCATCCGCGGGGAAAGAAAAGAAGCGGAGGTTTGTCCCCTCCGCTTCAGCTCGACAAAAGCGTCAACAGCCGCCGACCTGACGGTTAATCGACTTCCGGGATCTCCGGCAAGAATGCCCGCGGATTCACCGGTTCGCCGTTTTGGTGAACTTCAAAATGCAGGTGAACGCCGAGATCTTTCTCGTATTCGTTCCGGCCCGCGCTCGCGATCACTTCGCCTTGTTTCACCTGTTGCCCGGCCGTAACCCGGACGTTCGCCAGGCTGTAGTAAATCGTCTTCAGCCCGTCCTGATGCTCGATCTCGACCACATTGCCGATGACGGGAGCGGTCTCGGCGCGCGTGACCGTACCGCTCAGGGCCGCCGTAACGTCAAACGGCTGATTGTCCCGGCGCGCCAGCGCGATGCCGTCGCTGGTCACGAATGTGTTCTCATAGCGGATGACGGCCATCGATTTCTCCTCATTCGACAAGCTGTCTTCGTAGAAAGGCATCACGACCTCGATTTCCGTCATATCGGATGTCGGCCAGGCGAATTGTTCCGGTTGAGCAACGACAGGCAGATCATCCTCGGTCAAGTTTGCCTCGTCATGTTCGCCGATCGTTTCAAGTCCGATATCATCCTCGGTCAGCGTCTTGTCCTGCGAGTTCTGGTAAGCAATCATGATAACCAGGATGATTGCCGCAGCTGCCAGATAGGCCGCGGGGAAGATCCATTTGCGGGATGTGAACTTCTTCCACCTTGAACCTTGAGGCGCAACGCGGCCGGCCTGTTCGCCGCCCGTCTTCACATTGGTCGCGGCTTGTGTCGGTTTGGATTCGATTTTCTCGAATTGGTCTCTCTTTTGATCACTCATTTCCATCACCTCATCTACCATTGTTGCCGCTAGAATTTTTTTTAAACGTAGAGATGAGGTGATTTTTCGAGAAAAATGTTAGGATATCCGAACTTCCGAACAACTATGCGAAGCGGAAATTTCCGCCGGCCCGACGGCAGAAAGGTCATCTTACAGCGGTACTCTGCAAGCAAGGCAGGCAAGAAGGTTAAGAGACCGGATGATAGATAGGAAGCGGCCTGCACGGATTATGGCCGTCCGGTCAACAAAGAAGCTCGCTGCCGCCATGCTTCCGCCTCATCCATATGAACGATGTGAACCCCCTGATAATAATGGCGGAGAATTTCTTCGGCGGAATGTCCCAGCAATGCCATTCCGTTCGCTCCGTACTGGCTCATCCCGACGCCATGGCCGTATCCGTATGTGGTGAATTCGATCGAATCGCCGTTAACGATCCAAGTGAAATGCGAAGAAGGCAGCCCCAGCTTCTCCCGCACTTCTCTGCCGCTGAACGTCACCCCGTTGATCTTGATCGTCTTGATCCGGTTGCCGCCCGTCATCTCGGATACGGTCAGCCCGAGCTTCCCGCCTTTGCCCGCGGAAGCCGGCATATCACGCAGTCCGAGCCGGTTCACGACTTCCTTGACGGGCAGAATCGTCACCGTCTTATACTTCGGCGAGATATCCGCGTCCCACGGGCTCTCCACGCTGCGCAAATAAGGAATCGCCTCCGACCAGTAATCTTCGGAATTCTCCGTATACCCGTTGCTCGTCGAAAAATACGTCGCATCGATCGGACGGCCGTCATACACGATGATCCGGCCTTTCGTCTCCGCCACCGCACGGTTGATCTTGCCGATATTGGCCGCATACTCCCTTCCGGGCCAGCGCGCTCTCAGTTCTTCATCCGTCATGTACGCCTGATCGGCCTCCGTGTCCGTTACCCAGGCCCGGGGATGCGGCATCTCGCCGAAATCCTGCTCCACGATCTTCCGCACGATATATGTCCGTGCCGCGATCGCCTGCGCCTTCAGCGCTTCCAACTCGAAATCCGGCGGCATCTCGGCCGCTACGACGCCCCGAACATATTGCTCCAGCGGCACATCGACGACCGTCTGCCGCCGAGATAAGTACACGGGAATGACGATCTTCGTTTCATCCCGTTTCGTTTCCAATTGATCGTCATAAACGGGCATGGGCTTTGGAACAGGCTGCTCCTGCTGCATTCTTTTCACCATAATGACGGGAATCGCGAGAGTAGCAACGATCAAAGTGACGACCCATAACAAGATCAACATTTTATCCGCTCGATCGGTCCTGCGGACTCTTATTTTCGCCATTTCTCTCCCTCCGCACCGTGTTTCTATCTATCATCATACCCGTCTATGTCCATAGATATGAGAACGGCATCTTTCATAGAACCATCCGTCATCCGTTCGGACGCTTACATCATAGATGAATAGAACACCGGAAAAGACCGAAAGATGAACCGTGCCTATTGAAAAATCGTTCCGTCCCATTTGGAAGATGAAGCCGTGGTTCGCGTTTCAGCGAACGTACTCCGCAATCTTCAATTTTTTTTGAGAATCATAAAACCAATCGCCGACTTGCTCCGACTATATAGGTGAAGGGGTGGGGAGATGAACTTCGATCAAGTGTATGAAGAATATGCGGATACGGTATATTCCTATCTGTGCTTTCGATTAAGGGATCACCATCTGGCGGAGGACGTATTTCAGGAAACATTTATGTCGATTTATGCCAATCTGGACGCGTTGCGGGCGGCACAGTCCAAAAAAGCCTGGATTCTGACGATTGCGCACCGCAAGATGGTGGATCGCATTCGGAAACAATCGTCTGAAGCCACCCCCGACGAAATCAGGGAACAGTCGGAATCGTCCTATGAGCAGCGGCTGGTCGCGCAGATGGATCTGGAACGTTTCATGCAGCGGTTGGATGACGTTTCCCGTCAGATCCTGTACGGCGTCTATGTGGAGAAGCTGACCTACAAGGAATTGGCTGAAATCCTGCAAATGCCCGAAGGCACGGTGAAAAGCAAGTGCTACTATGCGCGCAACAAATTGAAAGAGTGGTACAAGGAAGGAGCGCTCCAACATGACTGATGCATACAGCAACGATGCTTACAAGGAAGAACTTGCATTCGGATACGTGCACGGTTTGCTGGGACCGGAGGAAAAGAAACAGGTATTCGATCTGATACTGTCGGACCCGGCATTTACCGAATTGGTGCGGGAGGAACTGCTCCTAGCCCGCTCGATGCAAACGTATCGCAGCGAGCTTCCTCCGCTGAAAAAGCAGGTGCTGTTGCGCCGAATCAAGGACAACGCCGGTTCCGGACGAAAAGCGATCGTGACCGCCGCGCTGAAGGCTGTTCTAAAGGTGACGATGCCCCCTGTGGCTTATCGTACATTAATCACATTCAAAGGAGATGTTTGGGCATGAGCAATCACTCGAATGATATCCAGGAACTTCAGGAAGTGTTGGGCATCATATCGGAAAAGGTGCCGAAACTCATCACGGAGATGCTGCGAACCGTATATTCCGAAGAAGCAGGCGCACAGATGGGCAAAGCCGTGGGAAAATTTTACCAGGAACTGGTGGCATCGGGAATCCCGGCACAAGACGCCTTGATCATGGCGAAGGACTACATGAACACGATCAAGTCGGTCACGTCAAACTTCAGTAACCATAACCATCAATCGTGATGAAAAGCTGCGAAGGAGCCGCGCCCTATGAGATGGTTAAACGTATTCGCCCGCATCTTGGGGCTGATCGGGAAGCTGGGAATCCTCTCCATCCGATATCCGATCTCCAGGCGGAAAGGGCTGTCCGCCTTCGAAAAGGAACTGCGGCGCATGGGGATCGAACAGGATGCCATACGGGAATTGAGTCAGAGCTATAAATCCATCGGGGATATCCGCACCCTCGCCAAGCTTCGCAAAATAACGCGCACCTAAACCGAATCGGCAGGACGATGCTACGGAGATCCGGCGACATCATCGCGGAATCCGGCTCGTCCTGCCGTTCAATTGTATGATCATACCGCCGTCGATCGCGGCGCATAACCTGACCGCTACACACCATCGCGGCATCACCGAATTCAGGTGAACGGCCTTCCTCCTAAGCGGCACAGCTTTTGTCCGGTCATAGGCAAGAAAGGACTTCCCCCCACTTTAGCAGCAATGTCTGATTCGCTCCTCCAGCCATCTTCGCGCCATCTCCATTCATTCCCTGTCACTGCTGTCCGCACGATCTGATGAACGCTTCGAACAACCTGAAGCTTCCCTCATCTTCCGCATAATTGAACTCCGGATGCCATTGCACCGCCAGAACGAACTTCTTATCCGGCATGATGACCGCCTCGATCAGTCCGTCTTCCGCTTCGGCGGCGGCGACAAGCGGCTCAGCCAATCTCTTGATCCCCTGATGATGATAGCTGTTCACCTTGTAGACTTCCTTCCCGATGATGCGTTGCAGCAAACTGTCCTTCTCGATGCGGACATCGTGAACGGGCTTCGAATACGGGGGCGATTGCGAATGTCCGATTTTGACGGAAGAAACAAATTGGGTCGGAATATCTTGATAAAGCGTACCTCCAAGCAGCACATTGATCATTTGCAGCCCCCGGCAAATGCCGAACACCGGTTTATCCAATTCCAGGACTCGTTTAAACAGCGCCGACTCCATGGCATCCCGCTCATGGCACACTTCCCCGCATACTTCTTCCGCTCTCTCTCCATAAAGCCCGGGATTGATATCTTGGCCGCCCGTGAAGAGAAATCCGTCGAACATGCAGGACATTTGCGCGATGTCCGACTCATCCGAGGTCAAGGGCAGCATGAACGGAATCCCTCCGGCGGCCTCAACGGCTTTCATATAGCCCGGAAGCATCCAATAGCTCTGCCTGGCTTTGTCGATCAAAGGGACAACCGCTATTTTCGGTTTCTCCATCCCATAACCCTCCATGCTATGTCTTATATATGTCATTAATTATACCACAGACATAGCATAAAAGGGTCGGTATTCAGACGCGCGGAAAACCCGGATGCGGATGCCGGATGATCCTATTCTCAGATCCGGTTTAATAATTGAAGGAATGAAGAGGTTATCATTCTTCGAAATTCAATCTCCTCCATACCGTTACATGAAAATGTAAAGATAAATAACATAAAAGCCTCGATCAAGCGCTTCCGCGCCCGATCGGGGCTTTCATTCGTCTGTTGTTCACTTGTCTCCGCCCGTCAACACGTGCGTTACATCCGGTCGCGGAAACCTTGCCCGGTTTATGCCAGCGTCGGCTGTATGCCCAGACTGATCGACGCCGCCGTCTTGGCCGTCTCCGCTTCCGCATCCCGATCATCGTAGACGCGCTGAATGTCCGCGCCCAGCGCTTGAAGTTTTTCCGCGATGTTCATATATCCGCGATCGATATGGTGAGCGCCCGTGATCTCGCTTTCGCCCTCCGCGGCCAGTGCGGCCAATATCAGAGCCGCGCCTGCGCGCAGATCGGTGGCGCATACCTTGGCTCCCGTCAGACGAGCGCCGCCTGTTACGATCGCCGTCCGGCCTTCCACCTTGATGTCGGCATTCATATTCTTCAATTCATCCACATGCATGAACCGATTCTCGAACACCGTCTCAGTGACGATGCTCGTGCCTTCAGACACCAACAGCAGCGCCATCATCGGCGCCTGCATATCCGTCGGAAATCCGGGATACGGCAATGTCTTCACATCCACCGCGCGCAATTTGCCGGGCGTCGTGACGCGCACGCCGTTCTCATCCGTCTGTATGTCGACGCCCATCTCCTGCATTTTCGAGATGACGGGTTTCAGATGGTCGGCGATCGCTCCTTCCACGTACACATCTCCGCCTGTAATCGCCGCAGCAATCATATATGTACCCGCTTCGATGCGATCCGGTATCACGGTATGTTCGGCGCCCTGAAGCTTCTCAACGCCTTCGATCCGAATGAGTCCGGTTCCCGCGCCGCGAACCTTCGCGCCCAACGCGTTGAGATAGTTGGCGAGGTCGACAATCTCCGGCTCCTTGGCCGCATTCTCGATGATCGTGGTGCCCTCGGCCAGCGTGGCGGCCATCATGATATTCTCCGTCGCTCCGACGCTGGCGACATCGAGATATATCTTCGCCCCTTTCAGCCGGCCGTTCACATGCGCCTCAATATAACCTTGTCCGAGGCTGATCGTCGCGCCCATCGCCTCGAATCCTTTCAGATGCTGATCGATCGGTCTCGTGCCGATCGCGCATCCGCCGGGGAGCGCGACACGGGCTTCCCCGCACCGGGCAAGCAAAGGCCCCATCACGAGGAAAGATGCCCGCATCTGCCGCACGAGATCGTAAGGCGCCTCGCAACTTTCGATGTGCTTGGCGTCAATGATTGCCCGTTCCTGATCATAGGAGATGTTCACGCCGATCGACTTTAACACCTTGCCGATCGTGATCACATCGTCGAGCAGCGGCACGTCGTATATGATACTCTGGCCTTCCGTCGCCAGAATGGAAGCAGCGATGATCGGCAATACCGAATTCTTGGCACCATGTACCTTAACAGTTCCGGATAAGCGCTGGCCACCGCGGACGATAAATCTGCTCATCTTGGGATTCCCTCCGCGTTCATGATTCTTGTTGAGCATCTGAAGTTACGGATGCGTCACATCGGTCTTTTAACGCATAAGATTCGAAATACCGGCCTAATCTATGTCGGTTGCACTATCTCCATTGTTCACTAATCGAAGACATGTTATGCGATCTTGTTCCGGCCGTCATAACACCCACCGCAAGAGTGACGCAAAATGCGTGTAATCCATCAGGAACCGGGCAAGATTATAGCCGATCACGACAGCCACAATGAGCTGTAATACTCTCGCTCTGAAGCTGCGGGGTTCTCTCAGGAATACGTCAAAACGAAAAGCTTGCATAGCCCACCAGGTCAACATGATCGATGCAAGGATCACGATCATATAAGCAATGGCCTGTGATCCTGTGCTAATCGCGATGCCGGACAAGCTCCTACTCACCACTCTTCCACGAGGAGGGTCGGATCATTGGATCACATGATGTTCGGTCGTCATCCAATTGTCCGCCAGGCATGTCTATGGAGAATCCATGCTATAATTGTAAAGCTTTGTACAAGAGGTTCGCAAATTCCGCCCGGGTGGCGATCGCGTTCGGACGGAACGTGCCGTCCGGATAACCGGTCAGCACACCGCTTTGCTTCAGCGCCGCCAACATCCCCGCTGCCCAGTAATCGGCCGCAATATCCCGGAAACCAGGGTCCTGCTGCAGCGGCAGAAGCTTCAACGCATTACCCAGCATCTGCGCCATCTCCACGCGCGTCATATAATCGTTCGGGCGGAAGGTTCCGTCGGGATAACCGCGAATGATGCCGGCAGCGGTCGCCCTTGCTATCTCCTGATAGGCCCAATGCCGCACCGGTACATCCGAGTATGAGATGGGACCCTGCTGTTCCAGTTTGAATGCCCGCACGATCATCGCCACCGCTTCCGAACGCATCATCGGATTGTCGGGCCGGAAAGTGTAGTCCCCGTATCCTTCAACGACGCCGAGCTTCACCAGTTCCTCAATCGCACCTCTCGCCCAGTTTGACTGTATATCGATGAAACCGGCGGTTAATGGCTTCAAATCTACCTTGATTCCGTACATCTGATTTTGGAATGCCTCATTTGCAGTCAACCGGATGTAATACATGCCCGGGTTCAACTGCGTGCGGACCAGCATATCCTGCGCACCCAGCTTGGACGTATGCACGGCCAGCATCTTCTGAGCGGAATCATAGATCGCCAGACTGATCGTGCGGTTGCTCGGGATGCGTTCAATATACAGTTCCGCAACCGAATCGGGTTCCATCATAAACATGAACCAATCCTGATCCGCCGCATGGCTGATCACGCCATTGTACATCGTGCCCACAGCCATCATGACGGCCTGATAAGCCCTGTCATTCGGCTCATTCGGATCGATATATTGCGGTGTATATTCGATCGTCATGGTATACGTTCCGGTTACCGGATACGTCGTATCGGAAATGACATTTTTGATTAACAAATAGTAGGTGCCCGGCGTTACTTCGATCGGGTCGGTGTACTCCGTTTTCCCTTCATCCCATTTATTCGTCGTAACCGGAGCGCCTCCCTGCCTCTGGATGACGATCGACGGATCGATGCGGAACGTGTCGGTCGAAACTTTTACGCGCAGCGTACCGTTTTGCGTGATCGGAAGTTGAAACCAGTCGAAATCATCCTGCTGATGGAACGTGCCCGTCAACACCTGGCTGCGGGCTTGCAGCCGGTACGCCTTATATTGACGGTCGTTATCTTCGTATTCGTCGGCATATATCAGAAAAGAAGTCATCAGTTCATACGGCAGCGTCACGGTCGATCGCGAATTCGTCTGAGACAGCTTCAGATAACTTCGCACGCCGGTCACAGGAATCGACAAGCTCTTCCCGAGGATGTTCGAATACGTGTTCAGCAACTTGCCGTTCACGTCATAGTGCTCAAGCGTCACCTGCGCGTTCGCCGCCGAAGACGAGCGCGAAGTGACTTTCACCGTCAGCGTCCCTTTGTAAGCCGGCTGAACCACGAACCAATCCTGATCGGTTCCTCCCGACAGTTCGGCGATGATCTGATACTCCACCGGCAACTCCGCGGCGGACTGCCGCTCGTCGTTCGGCTCGAACATGTCCGCCTTATAGGCGGCGGTCAAAGCCCGGTCGATCCGCAGGATACCGAACCCGGTACGGGCATCCCAGCCTTTGACGCTGATATCCTCGGCCGTTTGCCGAAGCATGTTGCGCACCTGAACAGGCTTCCAATCGGGATATTTCGCCATGACCAGCGCGGCTGCGGCCGCAACTTGCGGCGCGGCCATCGAGGTGCCGATGTTCGTCTGGTACCTGCCGTCGATCGCAGTCGTGTACGCCTCCCACGGCGCCACAAGATCGAGCTCCGGACCGAAGTTCGATTCCGGAATGATCGCGCCGTTTGACCCTATTCCGCCGACGGCGAGTACCGTCGGGTATGCGGCCGGATACTTCACATCTCCGCCCTCGTTACCGGCCGCCGCCACGAGAAGCACGCCGTTTTCTTCCGCGTATTGCACAATGTCATGCAGGTAAGGGGAATATCGGTGCAATCCCAGCGACATGACGATGATCTTGGCGTTGTGGTCCACCGCGTAACGGATCGCTTCGCCGAGCTTGTCTTCGCTTCCGGAACCGTTTTTGTCAAGCGCCTTGAGCGGCATGATTTTCGCATTCCACAAGATCCCCGTCGTGCCGGTCCGGTTGTTGCCGATTGCTGCGAGGATGCCGGCGACATTCGTGCCGTGACCGTTATCGTCATCCGGCGGCTTGGTGCGATCTATAAAGTTATACCCGGCCACCAGATTGGCCGCGAGATCCGGATGATCGAGGTCGATCCCCGTATCGATGACCGCGATCGTGATCGCCGTGTTGCTCCTCACATGATCCCACGCGGTGTACGCTCCGATCATATCCAGATAACGCTGCTCCGCGCGGAGCGGATCGTTCGTCGTCGCGGCGGTTTTCACCTGTTGGTTTGGTTGTATGTACCGCACCTTGGGAGATTGTTTCCAGCGTTCCAGCCATGCGGACAGATCAATGCCGTCGCGCGGCTTTGCCACCGTCACATTCAGAAAATCCTGCTCCCCCGTAATGATGCTCTGTTTCACAAATTCCGGATCGATCTCATCTTCCCAGCGAACGATCCATGTATCGACGTCTTCGGAAAGCACAAAATCGCCCGCCTCTTCCGGTAACGCGCCCGAAGGCCGCGCATTACCCGGGTTCAACGGTTGAGCCGGAACCGAATATAAGATCAGAAAGAATATGATGAAATAAGAGATGACGGTCTTCTGTTTTTGACTCATCTTATGTTCTACCTTTTTCTCGTCCATATTCTTCACAGCGCTTCCGGTCCGATAGACGAAAGTTTCGCAATCCTGTAGACGCAATCATTCCAATCGGTTCCTCTCGCAGCGCATTCCGATTCCATCTGGTTGTTGATCAACTCTATCATATCAAATTGCAAGAATCGATACATCATAAATACATTTCCAAGTGACGGAAAATTTCTTCACCGGTCGGTTGATCGTCCTGTTTTCCGCATTGCGCCCGGCAGGCCGTCACCCTCTCATCTTCATTATATAAAAATATTTCATAATAGACAGGAGCGATTGGAAGCCGAACTTCAAAATAAGTTCATGATCCATAGAAGAACATCACTCAAATAAAATCCATCTATCAACAAGTTGATATCAAATAAATGAGAGTTATCGCCGATTCTCACTTTCACGCCCCCGGATTGAGGATGCGCCGCAAGATCGTCAAAATGGAAGAAAAAAAGACCCTGGCGGGCAGCCAGAGTCTGCATGAATACATGTACGGAAATCGGTGGAATGTTCGTTTTTGAAAAGACCGCTGTTTACGCCGGGCCGATCAGCCGAACATGTCGACCTCATACACGAAGATCGATTCGATCCAGCCCACCACGCTTTGCGGGAACAGACCGATCAGGACGCTCAAGACGGCGCATATCCACAACGTCGCGACGAGCGGCACGCTCCGAACCAGCTCGGACGACTGCAGCGCCGTTCGCATGAACATCTGCCGAACGATCGCGAAGTAATAATAGTACGACACGACGCTGGTGATGATCATGACGATCGCCAGCCAATAAATCTGCGATTGCAGCGCTCCGAACAAGATATAGAACTTGCCGAAGAATCCGCCGGTGATCGGAATGCCGGCCAGTGACAGGATGATGATCACGATCGCTATCGCCAGTCCCGGCGCCCGGTAATACAGTCCGGCGAATGCGCTGATCTCCTCGTTGCGGTCGGCGTTCGTAACGATCATGATCGCGGCGAACATGCCGATATTCATGAGCACGTAGGCGATCAAATAGTACATGAACTCCGACACCATCGTATAGTGCATCGAAGATTGGGTGTAGTACGGATCGTTCAAAATCGGAACGAGCAAATATCCGGCGTTCGCCACACCCGAAAATGCCATCAGCCGCTTCGCATTCTTCTCTTTCAACGCCATGGCGTTGCCGAGAATCATCGCGGCAGCCGCCAGTAACATGAGCACGAAGAAGAAGTCGTTATGGATCGGCGTGCCCATCGCTCCGCCAAGCCCATAGAAGGTGAGATAAACCACGCGGAACAAGATCGCAAAACCCGCCGCCTTCGATACAGTGGCAAGGAACGTCGTCACGGGCGTCGCCGACCCTTGATAGACATCAGCCGCCCATGTATGGAACGGAGCCGCGGCCACCTTGAAGGCGAAGCCGCCGACCATCATGAAATAACTGACATAGATCAACGGGAAGAATGAAGAATCCCCCAGCAAACTCCGTATTTCCGTCAAATTCGTGGAACCCGTCATACCGTACAGGAAAGACATGCCGTACAGGATAAACGCCGATGCGATGCTCCCCGTTACCAGATATTTAAATGCGCCTTCCGACGACTCTACGCGCGTCTTGCGGATCGCCACCAGAATATACGATGTGATGCTGAGAAGCTCCAGACCGACGAACAGCGTGATCATCTCCGATGATGACGCCATGATCATCCCGCCGATCAAAGCCGGCAACAACAGATAATAATATTCTCCGCGATGCGGTATTTCGTCATCTTTCACAGAACCGATGCTCATAAAGGTGATCAGGGCACCGCCGCCCAGCAATATCAGCTTCATCATATTCGCAAAATCATCGATCCGGTAACTTCCCTTCAGCAGGGAAATCGCCCTCGACACTTCACCGTTCACCAAAGGTATCGCGTGGAATACGACAAATGCAGCCGCACCCGCAATACCGAGCAAAGATAACCAACCCAACAGATCGCGATTCACGCGTTTGGGCAGCATAAGATCCAACAAGCTGATGACGATGGCCGCGATCACCAATGTCAGCTCCGGCGCCAAATAGATGAGATCACTTGCTTGCAGCCGTTCCATCGGTCTAACCCCCTATCCCATTCAAGATATCCGACACGGCTGGCATTACCGTCTCGCTCAGTATAGCCGGATAGATGCCGATCAGAACGATAAACGCGATGAGCACGATCATCGGGATCGCTTCGATCAATCGCGCATCCTTCACCTCGGCGAATTTCGGATCCATCGGACCATAGGTGATGCTGAGCACGGACCGAAGCACATACACTGCCGCGAGAAGCACGCCCACTGCCCCCAATACCGTCATGACAGGCATCTTCTCAAACAGCCCGACGAAGGCGAGAAATTCGCTGACGAATCCGGACAGCCCGGGAAGTCCGAGCAGCGCGAGTCCGGCGGTGAGCAAAATGCCGCTCATAAAGGGCATCGATTTCGCCAAACCGCCGAGTTTCTCCAGCATCGTCGTCTCCGTCCGCTCATAGTAACTGCCGACGAGCAGGAACATGAGTGCGGAGATCAAGCCGTGCGATACGAGCTGGAACGTCGCTCCGCCCACACCGGTCGTATTCAGAGAAGCGATGCCGAGCAGCACGATGCCCATATGGCTGACGCTCGAGTATGCGAGCACCAGCCGGAAATCGCTCTGAACAAGCGCGAGCACCGCGCCGTACAAGATGTTGATCACACCGAGGAGCGCGATCAGCCAAGCGTAATCCGCCGTCTGCTGCGGGAAGAACGACATGCCGAAGCGGATGAGCCCGTAAGCCCCGATCTTCAGCAAAATTCCCGAGTGGATCATCACGACGCTTGGCGGCGCCTCCGCGTGCACCCTCAACATCCAGGTGTGGAACGGGAAGATCGGCAGTTTGATGCCGAAAGCGACGAGCAACAGGAAGAAGGTGAAGATCATCATCCCATCGCTCAAGTGGAACGGACTCGCGGCGAATTCCGATCCGTTCACAAAGGAACCGGAGGTCGTCATGTTCGCTCTGATCGCCTGAATATCGCCGCTGTACACATAGTCTTGAATGATGTAGCCGTTCTCGTCCGTCGCTTCGCGAACCGCAAAACCGCCCGTCGTAATCAGGATGAGAAACGCAATCAACATCAGGGCCGAACCGATGCCGTTATAGATCAGGAACTTGTTCGCGGTCTTCTCGCGTTCCTTGTATCCCCAAATGCCGATCAGGAAGAACATCGGGACAAGCGTAACCTCGAAGAAGACGAAGAACAGGAACAGATCCTGAGCCAGAAACACGCCGAGCATGCCCGTCTCAAGCAACAGGAACCAAATATAGAAGGCTTTCCAGCGCTTTTTGATATGTACGATCGATGCCAGCGCCGCCATGACGCAGATCAAAGCGGTCAAAAAGACGAGCGCAAGCGATATGCCGTCAACCGCAAGCGAATACCCGAACTCCAGATAATAATTCGTAATGCCATCCGGCACGAATTCCTGCGGGAGCGGAAGATGAATCCAAACGGTTTGCTCCTCGAACTGCCGACCCGCGGAATAATCGAATCCGGCAACCAGCCAGATCGCAAACAATAGCGGCAACACGGTCCCGGCGACGCCGATGATGCGGATGACACGACCGGCCTCGCTGCGGACGAAGATCAAAGCCAGTATGCCGACGAGCGGAGAGAACACCAACAGTGACAAAATCGGGATATTATCCAGCATTTACGACAAACCTCCATCCTACGAATGCGACAGCCAGGATGACGATACCGAGCAAAGATACCAGCCCATACGTCTGCAGCTGTCCATTCTGTAATCTGGTGCCCGTTCTGCCGAGACCGACCGTTATGCCCGCCAGCAATCGAACGATGCCGTCGATGATGAACTCGTCAAACAAATGCAGGAAGTAACCGAACACCCTGAGCGGTCTGACGATCAAATATTCATACAATTCGTCGATATAAAACTTTTTGAAAGAAAGCCGGTACAACCATCCGGCGCGGCCGGAGAGCCAATCTTGCGGAACGGCTTTCTTCCCGTACATCAGCCATCCGAGAAGCAGCCCCGCGACCGCCACGACGTTCGACAGCACGATGACAAGCACGCTGCTGTGATCCGACGGCGCTTCGCCCGTCAACCATGCGGCCAGCCGTTCGCTGCCGGGAATGTTCACGAAGCCCGCTCCGATCGAGAACAGCGCAAGAATAACAAGCGGGATCGTCATGACGGCAGGAGACTCATGAGCGCGCGCGGCATCATCCGTTTCCGCCGGACCGGTGAACGCCGCGAAGAACAATCTGGCCATGTAAAATGCCGTCAGAAACGCCGTGATGAGCCCGATCCAGAACAAGACAGGCTGCGAATGGTAGGCTTCAGCCAAAATCGCGTCTTTCGACCAGAATCCCGCCAGCGGGATGATGCCGGACAAAGCCAGGCCGCCGATCGCGAACGTCCATCCCGTCAGCCTCATCTTCTTCCACAGACCGCCCATCTTGAAAATATCCTGCTCATGCAGCGCGTGGATGACGCTGCCTGCGGCAAGGAACAGCAACGCCTTGAAAAACGCGTGCGTGAACAGATGGAAGATGCCGGCCGCGTAAGCGCCGATCCCCATCGCCATCATCATGTAGCCGAGCTGGCTGATGGTCGAGTACGCCAGGATCCGCTTGATATCACGCTGCGTGAGCGCTATGATCGCGGCGAAAATCGCCGTGAACGCACCGACATACGCCACCACCTGCAGCGCATCCGAAGACGCCTCGAACACCGGATATGTGCGCGCCACCAGATACACGCCCGCGGCAACCATCGTTGCGGCGTGAATCAAGGCGCTGATCGGCGTCGGACCTTCCATCGCATCCGGAAGCCATGTATGAAGCGGGAATTGCCCCGATTTGCCGACGGCGCCGATGAAGATCAGGATCGCGATCAGCGTGGCCGTGCCTCCCGCAATCTCACCGTTGGCGAACGCATTCGCGATATTCGTAAAGCCGAGGGCGTGACCCGGCATGTTCCACACAAGCAGGAGAATGCCGATGAGAAGCGCCACGTCGCCCACCCGCGTCACGATGAACGCTTTCTTAGCCGCCGCCCTTGCTTCCGGCTTTTCGTACCAGAAACCGATCAAAAGGAACGAACAAAGCCCGACAAGCTCCCAGAATATGTACAGTTGCACGACATTCTCGGAGATGACGAGTGCGAGCATCGCGAACGTAAACAGCGCGACATAGGAGAAGAACACCGTAATGCGGGCGTCATCCTTCATATATCCGATCGAATACAGATTGACGAGCAGGCTGACGAAACTGACAATCGCCAGCATCAAAGCGTTAAGCGGGTTGACTTCGAATCCCATCTCCAACACGAAATTGCCCGCTCTGATCCACTCCAGGTCGTTCCACACATAGCCCATGCCGTCTCCCTTCATCTGCTCGAACAGAACGAAGAGCGACCAGACGAAGGATGCCCCGGCGGCCAACACGCCTATGATCGGGCCGACCCGGCTCGTCGTCCGCCCTATCGCCAGCAGGATCAGAAAGGCGATCAGCGGAAACAGCGGTACGAGCCATGCATATTGTGCATAAACAGCTTCCATGATCGGTTAAGCCTCCCAACATTAGTATAGGCTCCTTGACAGATACGTCCGTTCATCCGACCCCGAGCCATACTCATCGTTTCAGCGAATTCATATCCCGCACGTCAGATGTCGCTTTGCTGCGGTAATATGCGATCAGAATCGCGATGCCGACGGCGACCTCTGCCGCAGCGATCGTGATGGTGAACAGCGAGAAGATCTGTCCGGTCAAGCTCGGCGCGATCCCCCATTTTGCGAACGCAACAAGGTTCAGGTTCACCGCATTCAGCATCAATTCGACGGATAACAATACGATGATCGCGTTGCGTTTGGTCAGCGCCCCGTACAGACCGAGGCAGAACAAGATCGCCGCCAAAATCAAATACGATGAGACGACATTCATCGGTCAGTCCTCCTCCCTTTTGGCGATGATGATCGCGCCGATGAACGCGACGGTAAGCAGAACCGACATCAGTTCGAACGGAATGACATGTTCATGGAATAACTTAAGTCCGATATTCTCCGTATTGTTCGTGGCCAGATCGACATCCGGCGCCGGAAACGCTGCCCGCTGCACGGCATAGAAAATAAGGCCGCCCAGCAAGATGACGCCGATCAGGACGAGTCCCTGATGCAACGGACGCACGATGCTCTGATCGATCTCCCGGTGATTCGTCATCATAATGGCGAAAATCATCAGGATGGTGATCGCTCCCGCATAGATGAGCACCTGCACGACCGCGACAAACTCCGCCTGCAGCAGGATGTAGATCGCCGCCAGACTGATGAAGGTGACGGCAAGCGATGTCACCATATGCACGACCTTCGTCAGGTTCAGCATGAATACGGCTCCGCCGATGGCAAGCAGGGCGAATATCAGGAACATGATATTCGAACCGCTGCCGAAGAACGACGATAAGTTATCAATCATCTGTTGCAACATCGATCAACCGGCGCCTCCTCTCTTCGCTTTCAGCAAGGAGACGTTGTTTTCTTCCCGAATGTTCGTGTTGTTGGCCGCGAGCCATTCCTTGTCCTTGAACAGTTCGTCCCTGCTGTAAGTCGCGAGTTCGAAATTGTTCGTCATGACGATCGCTTCCGTCGGACAAACCTCCGTGCAGAGATCGCACAATATACAGATTTCGAAGTTCAAATCGAACGTATCGATGATCAGCTTAACCTTGCTTTCCGGGTCCGGATTTTTCTTGCCGGTCAGGCTGATGCAGTTTGTCGGGCAGATGCGGGCGCACTGATTGCAAACGATGCATTTTTCCGGGTCAAAATGCTGCACGCCGCGGAAACGGTTCGGCATTTTGATCGGTTCGTCGGGATATTTGTACGTCACCTTCTTTTTCGTCAGGTTGCGCAGCGTGACACCCAAGCCTTTGACCAAGCCTTTCATCATATCACCCCTACTCTTTATCCGGTCAGCCGTTGATCGCCTTGATAATCTCCACGACGATCGCCGTGATGAAGATGTTCGCCAGAGATAACGGCAGGAGCACTCTCCAGCCGAGACTCATCAACTGGTCGATGCGAATGCGCGGCATCGTGCCGCGAAGCCAGATGATGAAGAAGAACATGAAGCAGAATTTGAGGATGAACCAGATGATGCCCGGTATAAAATCAAGGAAAGGCGCCGGGGCATGCCATCCGCCCAGGAATAACACCGTGATGAGCGCGGACATCGCGATCATGTACACGTATTCGGCCAACATATAGAAAGCGAAGCGAAAACCGCTGTACTCGACATGGTAACCTGCGACCAGTTCGGACTCCGCTTCAGGCAGGTCAAACGGCGACCGGTTCAACTCGGCGATGGCGGCGATGACGAACACGCCGAAGCCGAGAATCTGGGGGAGAAAGTTCCAGTTCCAAAACCATCCCTCCTGCCGTTCGACGATGCCGATCATATTCATCGTGCCGCTGATCAGCACAACCCCGACGGCGGAAATGACCAGCGGTACGGCGTAGCTGATCAGCTGAGCCGCCGAACGCATGCCGCCGAGCAGGGCATATTTGTTGTTGGACGCCCAGCCCCCCAGCACGATGCCGATCGTCGACAGCGCGGATAAAGCGACATAATAAAGCACGCCGATATCAAGATTCGCGAAATACAACTTGTCCGTATATGGAATCGTCGCAAGCACGACGAAGGAAGGCACGAACGAGATGGCCGGAGCGATCTTGAACAGCGGCCGATCCGCTTTGCTCGGAATCGTATCTTCCTTGATGAGCAGCTTCAGCACATCCGCCACGGTCTGCAGCAAACCGAGCTTTCCCGTACGGTTCGGTCCCGGGCGCAGCTGCATCCATCCGAGTATTTTCCGTTCAAAATAGATGCCGTATGTAACCATCCCGAGAATGAGCAGCAGAAACAATACCGCCATTACGGTAAACGTGAGAAAACTGCCCCAGGTCAAAGGCTGCACGAGCAAGTCTCCCATCACGCGTCAACCTCCCCTAAGACGATATCCGTCGCGCCGAGTATCGTGATCAGATTCGTAATGCTCTCGCCGACCAAAATCTTCGGCAGTATTTGCAAATTGACGAAAGAAGGTCTTCTGAATTTCAGGCGATAGGGACTGTCCTTGCCCTTCGACACGAGATAGCAGCCCAGTTCTCCGCGCGGCGATTCGACGCGGGAGTATACTTCGCCTTCCGGCGGCCGGAGCACACGCGGCAGTTTCGCCATGATCGGTCCTTCCGGGAACATTTCCACCGCCTGTTCGAGAATGCGAAGACTTTGCTTGATCTCTTCAATGCGCACGAGATATCGCGCGTAGCAGTCTCCTTCCGTTCTCGTCGGTATGTCAAACTCAAACCGGTCGTACACGCTGTACGGATGATCCTTCCGCACATCACGCTTTACGCCCGTGCAGCGCAGGTTCGCGCCGGTCAATCCGTAATCGATCGCCGTCTGCGCATCGTAACGACCGATTCCCTTGATGCGGGCGAGGAAAATCTCGTTGCCGCTGACCAGATCGTCATACACTTTCAATCTTTCGCGCATGTAAGGAATGAAATCGCGAACTTTCTCGATCCATCCGTCGGGAGCATCCCACTTCACGCCGCCGACACGCATGTAGAAATAAGTCAGGCGCGCTCCGCACAGTTCGTTGAACAGGTCGATGATGATTTCGCGGTCGCGGAACGCGAACAGGAACGGGCTCATCGCCCCGATATCGAGCAAATATGTACCCCACCAGACTAGATGGCTCGCGATCCGTTGCAGTTCCATCACGATGACGCGCAAAAATTCCGCGCGCTCCGGAACTTCAATCTGCATGAGCCTTTCAACGGCAGATACAAGCACGTAATTGTTCGTCATGGCGGACACATAATCCAAACGGTCGGTATAGGGAATGATCTGCGTATAGTTGAGATCTTCCGCGAGCTTCTCCGTCCCTCTGTGCAAATACCCAATCACCGGTGTCGCTTCCTTGATGATCTCGCCGTCGATCTTCACGACGATGCGGAAGACGCCGTGCGTGCTCGGGTGCTGCGGTCCCACATTCAGTAACAGTTCTTCCGTACGTATCGCCAATGCCTACACCTCCGGATCCAGCGGAACATAATCTTTGCGAAGCGGATGGCCCACCCAGTCATCCGGCAACAAAATGCGGCGCAAGTCGTGATGGCCCGGGAAGTCGATTCCTAGCAGGTCGTACACTTCTCTTTCCTGCCAATTCGCCGTGCTCCATACCGGCGTCACCGAAGGTACGCTCGGCGCTTCGCGATCCGTGCGGACCTTGATGCAGTATTGATCGCCGGTTTCCAGCGATTCGAGATGGTAAACGACCTCCATATACTTCTCGTAATCCACACCGGACAGACAGGCGAGAAACGTCAGCTTCAGTTGATCTTTCAATAACGCGGCCGTGCGGAACCAACGGTCGTTCTTCACCACGACGACCGGCAGATGAAGATCGGCCTCGTTGATATATGCCTCTTCCACCGCATCCATGCCGGCATGTTCACGAATCAACGCCGTGATTTTATCCAACAGCGGCTGTTTGGGCGACGGTTCCTTCGGCTGCTCCGGCGCGGCCTCGGCGGCTTCCGATCCCGCCTTTCCGGCGCTGACCTCGCCGCCCGCGCTTCCGCCTTCCCCGCTCTTCGCGGCTTTGGCGGCCGCCGCCGCCGCTCGTCTCGCGGCGCGTTCTTCCGGCGTCAATCTTGGCGCCTTCGGCACCGCTTTCTCCCCTGCCGCTGCTGCCGTCTGGCCGGATGCCTCCGCGTCGTCCGACTTAGATTCCGCTTGTTTCATCGGCGCAGCTTCCGATCCGGATGCTTGCGGTGATGCGTCGGACGGCTTATCCGAAGATGTCTCGGCGGCCTTCGCCTGCGCGCCGTCATCAGCCTTGGCCGAAGCCGTATCGGATTCCTTCACTTGCTCACCGCCATTAACCGAAGGCGTTACGGGTTCCTTCGTTTGAGAGCCGACACCGGCTTTACCCTCGGCTGCAGCAGGCTCGGACACAGACGGCTGCTCCGCCTGGGTTCCCTCCGTTTTCACTTCGCCCGTTTCGCCGCTTTGTTTTTGTTCTTCCAGCAGGTCTTTGCGCTCCTCACTCACGATCCGTCACCCGCTTTCCGGTCTTCGCTTCATATCGGATTTTCTCCTGCAGTTTATTGATGCCGTAGATAAGAGCAGCCGGGTTCGGCGGACATCCCGGAATATACACGTCGACCGGGACGATCTGGTCGACGCCCTTGACCACCGAATACGACCTGACGTACGGACCTCCCGCCGTTGCGCATGAGCCCATGGCGATCACCCACTTCGGTTCGGGCATCTGGTCATACAAACGGCGGAGAAGCGGCGCCATCTTCTTCGTCACCGTGCCTGCGACGATCATCACGTCCGACTGCCGGGGCGAAGCGCGGAAAATGACCCCGAAACGGTCCAGATCGTAGTGAGAACCGCCTGTTCCCATCATCTCGATCGCACAGCAAGCGAGACCGAACTGCAGCGGCCACAGCGAATGGCTTCTGGCCCAGGCTTTAATCTGCTCCAATGTTCCCAGGAAAACATTGCGTTCAAGCTGAACCTGTTCATCCAACGGAACCGTGCTCAGATCGAATTCCATTTCAGCACCTTCTTCTTCCATGCATATATTAATCCCACTACCAATAATCCTACAAAAATCATCATTTCAATCAACGCAAACAACCCGAGCTTGTCATATGCGACGGCCCAGGGGTACAAGAAAGCGGTCTCAACATCGAAAATTACGAACATCAGAGCGAACAGATAATAACGGATATTGAATCTGATCTGGCTTTCGCCGACCGGGATGTTTCCGCTTTCATACGTTCCGGACTTCGTCTCGTTCGGCTTGTGCGGACGAAGCAATCTGCCCAGCGAAAGCGCAACAATGGGTAACAGTATGGCCAACGCCAGAAAGATGATCACGATGACGTAGTTGTTGCCGAAGCCCATTTAACCGCCTCCTGTTCATATGTACACAAATTCCCATCAATTATATCAAATGATTCGCTTATGTGTCTAACGGATTTGTCACCAAATTGTCACGCATTCATCTCTTCCGGGACGACAAACGAATGATTTCATCGCTTTTTCATAATATTTTAATAATTCCAGCGAAATATTCGCACTTGCATCAGCCGCACAATCCCTTATCTCTTGAAAGCGCTGCAATCGCCATTTAACGTCGAACTTTTCAATATGCTATAATCGTAGTGACACAATCATTATTGGAGAGGAGTCGATGGTTACGAATGGGATCTGACCCCGAACCCCGAACCGGCAGCAAGGGTGAAGCAAAAAGGCAACTTATCTACCAAGCCATCAAACAACATTATGAGGTGAAAAAAAGCGATCCAACCATAAAGGACCTGCAGGAAATGACGGGAATTCGTTCGTTCAACACCATCACGAAACAATTAAAGCATCTCAAACAAGAAGGCATTATCGAATGGGATCATTTTTCACCGGTCGTAAGATTGTTGGAGAACAGTCGCCAAAATTGAAAACATGATCGTCCGCATTCGCGGCTTTCATCATGGTTCGAATGAGAATGAACCTGAATCCATTGAACATAAATGAATTGGGACACACCTCTACAAACATATGATGATGGATTGGAATCATCACATGGGTCGATATGGGTTGGCGAAAATGTTTCACAGCAACTTCGACATCATGGCGTCCACGCATCAAAGACGAATGAGATGCTGATTGAAATGGTTATCCCAATGTATATCATATCCCATGGCCGGTATATATCATGTGTTCTTATGTTACCTTGATCAAAAAAATAACCTTCTTGGCATACGCATGTGATTCGGCATTGCCGATTCGGGCATGAACGAGATTACGTGGGGGATACCTGTTCGGTATTCGCCACATTTTTTTGCTTTTTCCGTTCGTTTTTCGATTTTTACCGCCGTATTTATTCCCCGGTCCGGTTCCATGATGTTCGAACATCATCTGTGCCGCATCCCAGATCCGCACAAAAAAGGCGTTGTCGGGATGAACCCGATGCAACGCCATTTTATCGTGCTGTGTTCGTCGTGCCGATATGACCCGATCGGTTTTACGGTCCTTGTCTCCCTGCGACCCGCAGCCGATTGATGGCGCGTTGCAGCGCCATTTCAGCCCGATGGTAGTCGAGATTTTCTTGCTTCGCCCGACGCAATCTTTCTTCCGCACGTTCTCTTGCCCGTTCCGCACGATCCACATCGATCTCTTCCGGCAACTCGGCCGATTCCGCCAAGATGGTCACATGGTTTTGGTGAACTTCAAGGAAACCGCCGTTCACCGCGATCAAGTGCTCTTCTCCGCCCTCTTTCTTCACCTTCACGGGAGCAATCGCGAGCGGGGTAACGAACGGCACGTGATCGGCCATGATGCCGAGTTCGCCTTCGATTCCCTTGACGATGACGATGGTGGCTTCGCCACTATACACTTTCCGTTCAGGAGTGACAACTTCCAACTGAAAAGTTTTCAATGAATTGGCCTCCTAACGTTACATCATCTTCTTGGCTTTTTCCACTGCTTCTTCGATCGTGCCTACGTACAGGAATGCTGCCTCAGGCAGATGGTCGTGTTTGCCTTCCAAAATTTCTTTGAAGCTGCGAACCGTTTCTTTAACCGGAACATATTTACCCGGGATGTTGTTGAACGCTTCCGCTACGTGGAACGGCTGAGACAAGAAGCGCTGGATGCGGCGCGCGCGCGCAACGATCGTCTTGTCTTCTTCGGACAGCTCGTCCATCCCGAGGATGGCGATAATGTCCTGCAATTCGTTGTAACGGGCCAAAATACGCTTGACGCCTTGCGCCACTTCGTAGTGCTCCTGACCGACGATTTCCGGAGTCAAAATCCGCGAGCTCGATGCAAGCGGGTCAACGGCCGGATAGATCCCCATCTCCGAAATTTTACGCTCCAGGTTCGTCGTCGCATCCAAGTGAGCGAACGTCGTTGCAGGCGCCGGGTCCGTATAGTCGTCCGCAGGAACGTAGATCGCCTGAATCGAAGTAACGGAACCTTTCTTCGTCGACGTAATGCGCTCCTGCAATTGACCCATTTCCGTCGCCAGCGTCGGCTGGTAACCGACCGCGGACGGCATGCGTCCGAGCAGCGCGGACACTTCGGAACCCGCCTGAGTGAAGCGGAAAATGTTATCGATGAAGAGCAGGACGTCCTTGCCCTCCTGATCGCGGAAGTACTCAGCCATCGTCAATCCGGTCAACGCAACGCGCAGACGCGCTCCCGGCGGTTCGTTCATCTGGCCGAACACCATACACATCTTGTTGATAACGCCGGTCTCATTCATTTCATGATAGAGGTCGTTTCCTTCGCGCGTACGTTCGCCGACGCCGGCGAATACGGACAAACCGTCGTGCTCTTGCGCGATATTGTTGATCAATTCCTGAATCAAGACCGTCTTGCCGACGCCGGCGCCTCCGAACAGACCGATCTTGCCGCCCTTCGCATACGGCGCGAGCAAGTCGATGACCTTGATCCCCGTTTCCAACATTTCCGTTGTCGTAGACAGTTCTTCGAATTTCGGCGGAGTCCGGTGAATCGGCAATTTCGTTGCCGCTTGCACCTCGCCTTTGTTATCGATCGTATCGCCAAGCACGTTGAAGATCCGACCCAGAATTCCCGATCCCACCGGAACGGAGATCGGCGCTCCGGTGTCGATCGCTTCCGCGCCGCGCACAAGGCCGTCGGTAGAGGACATCGCCACACAACGCGCCACGTTGTCTCCAAGGTGCACCGCGACCTCAACGGTCAGGTTGATCGGACGTCCACCTTTCGTTTGCGGATCATATTGAATCTTGACCGCATTCAGGATCTCCGGCAAATGTCCGCGTTCGAACTCGATATCGACGACCGGGCCGGTGACCTGTATAACACGACCTTTGTTCATCTCTATGTTTCCCTCCTCGATAATCATGAATAGCTTGCTTTCGCAAATCCGGTAACCGGTCTAACGGGTAGCGTTGGCACCCGCCACGATCTCGGTAATCTCCTGCGTGATCGCCGCTTGCCGCGCCCTGTTGTACTCCAGCGTCAGCGTCGCGATCATCTCCGTTGCGTTGCGGGTTGCATTACCCATGGCGTTCATCCGTGCCCCGAACTCGCTCGCTTTAGCTTCCAGAAGCGAGGCGAAGATCAACGTCTCCGCGTAGCGGGGAAGCAGCACTTCCAGCACAGCTTCCGGAGAAGGTTCATATTCGTAACTGATTCCCGAAGCCTTTCCGATATCCGCAATCGGAAGCAGACGGCTCTCGGTCGGCTTGGAAGTCATCGATGTGATGAAACGGTTGTACCAGATATTCACTTCGTCGTATTTTCCCTCAGCGAACCCACGCACGGCGTTGGCCGCGATCGACTTGATATCCGAGAAGCGAGGAGAATCCGGAATGCCGGTCACTTCGTCCAGAAGCGGAATGCCGCGTCTTCTGAAGAAGTCACGTCCCTTGCGGCCGATCACCATCACCACGTACTCGTCGGGCGAAGCGTGCCGCGATCTGATCGCAGCCAATGCTTCACGGAGCAGGTTCGAGTTGTAGCCGCCCGCCAGACCGCGATCCGACGTGATGATCAGATAGGCGGTCCGTTTGATCGGCCGAACCGTCAGCATCGGATGCTGAATGCCCTGCGTGCCCAACGCGATGCTGGCGATCACCTCGCGCATTTTTTCCGCGTACGGACGCGCCGACTCCGCTCTCATCTGCGCCCGGCGCAGATTCGACGCCGCGACCATCTCCATCGCCTTCGTGATTTGTCGCATATTTTTAACGCTCTTGATCCGGCGCTTTATCTCACGTAATCCCTTTGCCATCTCTTCACCACCTTCATATTCGTGTCATTCTGGCGTTTGGATGCCGAACATCCTTACGCAGACGGTGAGAAGCCTTTCTTGAACTCGACAACCGCATCGGCAAGCATCTTGTCGATCTCGTCCGTCAAATCTTTCGTCTCAACAATCGCCTGCAAGATTTCCGGGTGGGAAGAATCCAAGAATGCAAGGAACTCGCGTTCAAAACGTTGCACATCCTCAACCGGGATATCGTCCAGATACCCTCTGACGCCCGTGTAGATCGAAGCGATCTGCTTCTCAACCGGCATCGGCTGGTGAACGCCTTGCTTGAGCAGTTCCATCATCCGCTTGCCTCGGTTCAGGCGGGCCAATGTGGACTTGTCCATATCGGAACCGAATTGAGCGAATGCCGCAAGCTCCCGGTATTGAGCCAGATCGAGCTTCATCGTACCGGCAACTTTCTTCATCGCCTTGATCTGAGCTGCGCCGCCGACCCGGGATACCGAGATCCCGACGTTAACGGCCGGACGCTGTCCCGCATAGAACAGGTCGGATTCGAGGAAAATCTGTCCGTCCGTGATCGAAATGACGTTCGTCGGAATATAAGCGGACACGTCGCCGGCCTGCGTCTCGATGAACGGCAGGGCGGTGAGCGATCCTCCACCCAGCTCGTCGTTCAGCTTCGCAGCGCGTTCGAGCAAACGGGAGTGCAGATAGAATACGTCGCCCGGATAAGCTTCACGGCCCGGTGGACGGCGAAGCAACAGCGACAATTCGCGGTATGCTGCCGCCTGCTTCGACAGGTCGTCATACACGATGAGGACGTGTTTGCCCTTGTACATGAAGTATTCGCCCATCGCGCAGCCCGCGTACGGTGCCAGATACAGCATCGGAGACGGTTCGGACGCGTTGGCTGCCACGATGATCGTATAATCCATCGCTCCGTGGCGGCGCAATGTTTCCATCACATGCGCAACGGTCGATTGCTTCTGTCCGATCGCCACATAAATACAGATCATGCCGTTGCCCTTCTGGTTGATGATCGTGTCGATCGCGATCGTCGTCTTACCGGTCTGACGGTCGCCGATAATAAGCTCGCGCTGTCCGCGGCCGATCGGAATCATTGCGTCAATCGCCTTGATGCCTGTCTGCATCGGTTCATGAACGGATCTGCGGTCCATAACCCCCGGAGCCGGAGATTCGACCGGACGGAATTCGGTCGTGTTGATCGGGCCCTTGCCGTCGATCGGTTGACCGAGCGCGTTCACGACGCGGCCCAGGAGCGCTTCCCCGACCGGAACTTCCATGATGCGTCCCGTGCGTCTTACCTGGTCCCCTTCATGAATGCCCGTATACGGACCGAGAATGATGATCCCGACGTTGTCCTCTTCCAGGTTCTGCGCCATTCCCATTACGCCGTTTTCGAATTCGAGCAATTCGCCGGCCATCACATTCTGCAGTCCGTGCGCACGAGCGATCCCGTCGCCCACGGTAATAACCGTGCCCACATCATATACTTCAGTAACAGATTTGAAATTTTCGATCTGTTGCTTAATCAGCGTGCTAATTTCCTCAGGTCTGATGCTCAAGAACCTCACCCCTATCGTTTAAGCGTTCTGCTTCAATTGGTTTTGCAGCTGCTGGAGCTTGCCCGCAACGCTGCCGTCATACAGCCGGTCGCCGATGCGCACGCGTATCCCGCCGATCAACGAACGGTCGATGATATTATCCACCGAGATCTGCTTGCCCGTAATCTTGCTGAAATGAGCCTCCACAGCCCGTTTATCTTCATCCGTAAGCGGATACACCGAATACACCTTGGCCTGTGCTCGTCCCGATCGCTCATCGGCGATCTCCACATAAGCCTGACAAATAGACGGCAGAAGCGCCAGTCTTCCGCGTTCGATCAACAGCTTCACCATATTGTATACCAGTTCGGACAACGCTTCGCCGAAAGATTGCTTGAACAAATCGAACTTGGCGTCATTCTCCACGCCGGGATGCGACAAAATCGCGCGGAACTGTTCTTCCTCTTTGTAGATCTGCGCTGCCAGCTGGAGCTCTCCCGAGATCTTTTCCACAACGCCCGCTTCTTCGGCGGATGCGTATAACGCCTTGGCGTAACGCTTTGCTACCACGTAATCACTCAATCGATTAACCTCCTACTTCTTTCAAGTATTGGTCAATCAGTTCAGACTGCGATTTTTCGTCGATTTGCTTCTCGATAATCTTCGAAGCGATCAGGACCGACATTGCGCTCACCTGATTGCGAACCGCAGCAATGGCTTTGTTCTTCTCGTTTTCGATCTCGAGCAAAGCGTCTTGTTTCAAGCGCGCAGACTCTTCCTTCGCCGCTTGGACGATCTCCTCCGCTTGCTTCGCAGCCGTCGCCCGGGCGCGTTCGATGATCTCGGACGCTTCTTTGCGCGCCTGCACGATCGCCTCGCGTTGTTCTTCCAGCAGCTTTTCGCTCTGCTGTTTCTTCTCCGCTGCATCCTTCAGTTGGGAAGCGATCAGCTCGCGGCGTTTCTCCATGACGGAAAACAGCGGCCCGAAGGCGTACCTTTGCAACAAAATGTACAATATGCCAAATGAGATGATGGACAAAACGACGGTCTCAAGATGGAACTCCATATCAGTCACTCCCTTCACTCACGTCTATAGGCTCATGCAAAACAAAGGCGCGGACGGCTCTTGCCTTCCCCGCCATATGTTTCGAATATCCGATTAAGAAGTAAACATGATCAAGAAAGCGATAACGGTCGCGGCAAGGGGAACGACCTCAACGATACCTACACCGATGAACATCGTCGTTTGAAGCGGACCTCTGGCTTCAGGTTGACGCGCGATCGACTCCACCGTACGGCTGACGATCATCCCGTTACCAAGACCTGCGCCAAGCGCACCCAATCCTACCGCTATTGCTGCTGCCAACATTTCCATTAGACATATTCCTCCCAGAAAGAAATTTATAGATATGAAATTTTAAATTGTTACTTCGTTCAAACCATCAGAAGTGACTGAGAAGATCAATGCTCCTCATGCGTAGTCGCCTGTCCGATGTACACCATCGTCAACATCGTGAAGATAAACGCCTGCAACGCGCCTACGAAGATACTGAAACCCTGCCATGCGGCGAGGAACGGAACCCCGAACAGGCCGGCTTTCAGAATCGCATAGATCAATACTTCACCCGCGAAAATGTTCGCGAACAAACGGATGGCGAGCGCTACCGGCTTCGCGATATTCTCGATGATGTTGATCGGAAGGAAGACCCAGTAAGGTTCAATGTAGTGCCGCAAATAATGCTTGCGGTTCAATCTCAACCCTTGAATGTGGATGATGAAGAAAACCATGAGCGCCAAACCCGCAGTAACGGACAGGTCCGCCGTCGGCGATTTCCACCACAGCACGTCGGAATGTTCACCCGGCGCAAGGTCTTTCGTCGGTTCGAGCACGACGCCGAAAACTTTCGTGTCCGCGGGAAGATCCGTCACGATCGCAAACGGCAATCCCAGCAGGTTCGCCACAAAGATAAAGAGGATCAGCGTTAAACCCAGCGAGATGTATGGTTTGCCCTTGCGCATATCCATCGCGCTGGCGACGATGTTATGAACGAACTCGACAACCCATTCCAGGAAGTTCTGAAGTTTCGACGGATTCTCCACGGAAAGGTTGCGAACGGCCAGCCGCGCGAGCACAAAGACGATCACGCATGTGACGGTCAACATGATGACGGCCGACAGGTCAATGGACAGACCGCCCAGCTTAATTATCGGTGAAGCGTGCATTCAACGTGTTCACCCCTTTCTGCGAAGTATGATCCATGCTCTTACTGCCTGATGCTGAGCAAGATGCTCACGGGAATCAACAGAACGGGCATGATGAACAAGCCGGCGATCGTCGCTCCCAATGATACTTCATCGAATTTGACGGCCACCATGATCACCAGCAGCCCGAAGCAGAGCCTTGTCACAAAACCGAGGCTCAATCTGCGCCGCTGACGGTTTGCGACCGATTCGGTAATCTGTCTGATTTTCAAAGCAAGATAGCGGATATTGATCAGACCGGTGAGAACCCCTAGGAGAAATCCCAAGCTGACGGGCCGATGCTGCGGCGCGAACGCCCATATGAACAGGGACGCCGACATGAGAAGAAAAGCCACCCTGGTAACCGTATTCACGATGGAACTCATGTCCGTCATGGATCTTGTTCCTCCAAATATCTCTTCACGAGCAGAACGGTGTTCACAATGCCTGCGGCGATGCCCGAGATCGCTCCGATGCCCTTCCAGGCAGGCGACAGATCAAACCGCTCTGCAATCCATCCTCCCAGAAAGTATCCGATTACAATACAGGCCGCGAACATCGCGCCAAGACCGCTGAAATACAGCGCGATCTTCCATAACGAAATATGTTCAGAAGGCTTTTTGGGATTCATAGCTTGTCCTCTCCGGCAGGACACTCGGATACGGCGCTCAACCGGCCTTATCGGCAGCTTCTGTATGTAACCGATGACGAATAGTCAGGTTGATGCCCGCAATCCCTACTTATTTTAGCGAAGTGCTGTCAAGTTTGTCAATTCAATGACCGGGCGGAATTTGTATAAGTATTGACAAAAATAAGCGCCAATATTTACATGCCCGCGTGACTTTTGTCATTGAACGTCACAGGGAGCGGCAGGGCTTCGGTTGAAACGGTTCCGGGGGGACATCGGTCCGGCCGAAATGATGCAGGATCGCATGCACAATCCTCGGCGAACACTTCCCGTCACCGTACGGATTGGCCGCGCGGCTCATTCTCGTATACAACGCTTCATTGGTAAGAAGCGCCTTCGCTCTGGCATACACATGATCTTCATCCGTGCCGACCAATTCCAGCGTCCCCGCCTCGATCCCTTCCGGCCGCTCCGTCGTATCCCGCAACACGAGCACCGGCACCCCGTACACCGGCGCTTCTTCCTGAATGCCGCCGGAGTCCGTCAGAATGAGATGCACGCGCGGGTAGAAATTATACATATCAATCAGTTCGAGCGGTTCGGTCAGACGAATGCGCGGGTGTCCGCCCAGCAGTTCCTCCGCCGGACCTCTCACCGCCGGATTCAGATGCACGGGATAGATGACCGCGATATCCTCGAACTCGTCGGCGATCCGCCTTACCGCCCGGAAGATCTGGCGGTGTTTCTCCCCGAGATTCTCCCTGCGGTGTGCGGTCATCAGGACAATCCGCCTGGAACCGGCCCATTCGAGCAAAGGATGCGAGTAATCATCGCGCACCATGTATTGGAACACGTCCGTGACGGTGTTGCCCGTCGTGTAGATCGACGACTCCGGCTTGTTTTCCCGCTTCAGATTTTCCGCCGCCCAGGCGGTTGGAGCAAAATGAAGATCGGCCAGCACGCCGGTGAGCTGCCGGTTCATCTCCTCCGGATAAGGAGACAGCTTGTTCCACGTGCGAAGCCCCGCTTCCACGTGACCGACCGGAATCTGCTGGAGAAACGCCGCATAGCTAGCGAGAAACGTCGTGCTCGTATCTCCGTGGACGAGCACGATATCGGGCCGGACCTCGCGATACACCGGCTCAAGTCCTTGCAACACGCGGACCGACAGATCGCTTAACGTCTGCCGATGCTGCATGACGTTCAGGTCATAGTGCGGCCTGATATGAAAAGCTTCCAGCACCGAGTCGAGCATCTCCCTGTGCTGGGCGGTTACGCAGACGATCGGCTCGATCTCATCCGGATATCGCCCGAGTTCCAACACGAGCGGCGCCATTTTGACCGCTTCCGGCCTCGTGCCGAATATCGTCATCACCTTTAGTCTGGACATCTTGTTTTCAGCCTCGCCTTCATTCCGTTCCGAACAAACGGTCCCCGGCGTCGCCGAGTCCGGGCACGATGTATCCGTGCTCATTCAGCCGTTCGTCAACCGCCGCCACGTAAATATCGACGTCAGGGTGAGCCTGCTGAACGGCCTGAATGCCTTCGGGAGCGGCGATCAGACACATGAGCTTGATCTGGCTGCAATTCCGCTTCTTCAACAGCGAGATCGCGGCATTGGCCGATCCTCCCGTCGCCAGCATCGGATCGATAACGATCAACTCGCGCTCGTGCACGTCGGTCGGCAATTTCTCATAATATTCGACCGGTTGAAGCGTTTCCGGGTCCCGGTAGAGGCCGATATGTCCAACCTTCGCGGTCGGATGAAGCCTGAGCACGCCGTCCACCATGCCCAATCCGGCGCGCAATATCGGGATCAGCCCGAGCATGCGGCCCGCGATCACATACCCTTTCGCCGGGCTCACCGGCGTTTCGATATCGACTTCCTGAAGCGGCAGATCTCTTGTGATCTCGTAAGCCATCAGCATGGCCACTTCATCGACCAATTGCCGGAAGTCTTTCGTCTTCGTCTCCACATCCCTGATGAACGTCAGCTTGTGCTGAATCAGCGGATGATCACACACCACAACTTTTCCCATGATTGTTCTGTTGCCTCCGTTAAGGTTGAGTTATCCTTAGATGCTTGGTTGCCTGGCCGAGCTTCTATTAGCGTAATACACGCCGCCATGCCGCGCAACTGCATTTTTATGTTCGCGTAATAAGCCGAGCCTTCGATGCCATTTTTCTCACGACATGCTTCCGGCCGCTCAGCGTGATGGTTGCCGAACGCCGCTTCGTTAGTGTTGACTGATCATCTCCCCGATTGATGTTTATCTTATCAACCGTGTATGATGAGTTGTTTTCCACATTATATGATCTCGTCGGCTTGTCTCGCCCAAGCGTGACGCGCCGTGCTCGGAAGCGGCGGTGTCAGGCGCCGCGGTGGTTCGCGCTTTCGTCAGCATATCATGCCTGACCGTCAGGCAGGAATGGCGTCATCGGCGCATGAAGTTATTCATCCGGATTATTATCTTGTTCAAACAAATATTTGTACATGCCGTACCCTTCCTTCTCCAGATCCTCCTTCGGGATGAACCGGAGCGCCGCGCTGTTGATGCAATATCTGAGGCCGCCGCGATCCCGCGGGCCGTCGTCGAACACATGGCCGAGATGCGAGTCGGCCAGCCTGCTCCGCACCTCTACACGGATCATATTGTGGCTGAGATCCAGCTTTTCCTTGATGCTGAACTTGTGAATCGGCTTCGTAAAACTCGGCCAACCGCAACCGGCATCGTATTTGTCCCGCGAACTGAACAAGGGCTCTCCGGAGACGATATCCACATAGATGCCTTCCTCAAAATGATCGTAGTACTCATTTTGGAACGGCGGTTCGGTGGCGTTGCGCTGTGTCACCTCGTACTGAATCCTGTTCAACCGTTTGCGCAGTTCCCTGTCGCCCGGCTTTTTCAGCCAATATTTCTCGAAAAATTGATCGCGCCCCGAAGCCTCGCGGTAACGCCGGTAATGCAGGGGATTTTTCTTATGATAGTTCTGATGGTATTCCTCCGCTTCATAAAACGTCGACGCGGGAAGAATCTTGGTGACGATCGGCTTGTCGAATCTTCCGCTTCGTTCGAGTTGCCGCTTCGACTCCTCGGCCAATTTTTTCTGTTCATCCGTATGATAAAAAATCGCCGTTTCATACGACTGTCCCCGGTCGTAGAACTGCCCGCCGGGATCGGTCGGGTCGATCTGCTGCCAATAAATTTCGAGCAGCTTGTTGTAAGGGAAGATCGACTCGTCGTATGTGATCTGCACCGCTTCATAATGTCCCGTCGTGCCGGAGCACACTTCCTCATAGGTCGGGTTTTCCTTATGTCCTCCGGTGTATCCGGACACAACCTTGATGATGCCGGGCATATCTTCGAACGGAGACACCATGCACCAGAAACAACCTCCGGCGAATGTGGCCAACTGAATATGAGAAGATGTCATCGCCATTCTCCTCCTTTCTGCATTTCATCATATCATGTTATCATGATTAACATCATGCCACAAAACACGTATGTCGAACAACATGAACTGTCACAAATCCTCCGTGAATACGCCGCAAGAGGACGCCGTCAAAGCGCGCGAACAACATTGAGGGGCTAAAGGTATCTTTAACCCAAGCAAGCGCAAAAGAAAAACTTGGCTTGGAGCCAAGTCCGTTCATGCAAGTCTATTGGGAAGCGGATTGAGACGCGGTTCCTTGCCCGATTCGTCAGTACGACCGCTTGCGCAGATCGTCCAGGCTTTTGAATTCGTATCCCAATCTTCTCGCTTCGTCGATGATGCGCTCAAGCGCTTCGGCGTTATCCTTCGATACGGCATGAAGCAAAATGACCGCTCCCGGATGCAACTGCGAGATGACCTTGTCATACGCGTATTGCGCGCCGCGGATCTGTTTCGTATCCCAGTCCGCGTAAGCGATCGACCAGAAAACGCTCGTATAGCCCGCTTTCCGGCTGACGGCCAGCACCCTTTCATCGAAAATGCCGCGCGGCGGCCGCAAATAACGCATTTCCTTCTGCCCGGTCAATTCGGCGACCGCCTGTTTCACCTTGTCCAGTTCCCTCACGATCTGATCATCGGATATCGTCGTCATGTCCGGATGGGACCACGAATGATTGCCGACGATATGGCCTTCGGCCGCCATGCGTTTGACGAGATCCGGCCGGCTTTTCACATAGTGTCCTGTGACGAAAAATGCCGCGGGCACCCGCTTCTTCGCCAACACATCGAGAATCTGCGCCGTATAGCCGTTTTCATATCCGTTATCGAACGTCAGGTACAGTTCTTTCCGGCTCGTATCGCCCAGGAAAATCGCCTCGTACCGCTCAAGAAGCGACCGGAACCCTTCCTGCCCGATCGACGGAAGAGAGCCGTTCACGCTCCGTTTGAAGCCGAAGTGATACGGTGAACCGGCCGCATTCGCCGCCTCATGATGCCGTGCGGAATACATGAGGACGAGGAATGCCATCGCCGCGCCCAACACCAGCCATATGCTCCAACGTTTCATGACCATCACTCCTCGCGCAAGAATCCGTTTCTGCAATCTCCTTATCGCCGTTGCTGCCCCTGCCGCCATATCCTTGTGGCTGTCCTTGCCGCCGTGCCGTACCGAACAGCGCGCTGTGCCCAAACAGCACGCGACGCAGAACTGCACGCCGCACCGCGATCTTTCACAGGTTCTCACGCGCGGGCCGCGATTATGTAACGCCGCCGTTGGAACTTGTTGTTCGAAAAGGAAAAATGAAAAGGACTTCCTTCAGACGTCTGAGACGCCTTCGGGAAGCCCTTAATCCGTACACAATCCCACGTGCATTATCATGCATATGTTTGCATTCGATATGCATCACTGCGAACAGCAATCGAAGCGCGCATCCGGTCGATCGATCCGGTCGATGCTGCGTAATCCGAATGTTCGTCCGATAGGTTTGTCAGATGCGTTGCGCCAAGCTTTAGCCTTGAGACCGATTAATAGTTCAGTCCGCCGTACAGCGGGAACCGCTCCGTCAGCTCCTGCACTCTTGCCCGCGCGCGCGCCTTCACGTTCTCATCGTTCGGCGCCTTCAGCACGGACGCGATGATGCTCGCGATTTCTTTCATCGCGTTTTCATCCATGCCGCGCGTGGTGGCCGCCGGCGTGCCGATGCGGATGCCGCTCGTCACGAACGGGCTCGCCGTATCGAACGGAATGGCATTTTTGTTCACGGTGATCCGCACTTCATCCAGCGCGTGTTCCGCGTCCTTGCCGGTAATGTTCAGATTGCGCAGGTCGATGAGCATGAGATGGTTGTCGGTGCCGCCAGTGATCACGTTGATGCCTTCCGCCATCAGCGATTCGGCCAGCACTTTCGCATTGTTGACAACCCGCCGCATATATTCCTTGAATTCCGGCTTCAACGCCTCGCCCAATGCGACGCCCTTCGCGGCGATCACATGCATGAGCGGGCCGCCCTGCGTTCCCGGGAAGACGGCTTTGTCGATCGCTTGCGCCCAGGATTTGCGCGTCAAGATCATGCCGCCGCGCGGACCGCGAAGCGTCTTGTGCGTCGTCGTCGTCACAAAATGCGCGTGCGGCACCGGATTCGGATGCAGCCCCGCCGCGACGAGACCGGCGATATGCGCCATGTCGACGAACAACAATGCCCCGACTTCGTTGGCGATCGAGGCGAACGCTTCAAAGTCGATCGTGCGCGGATATGCGCTCGCTCCGGCCACGATCATACGCGGGCGATGCTTGAACGCCATTTTGCGCACATCATCGTAGTCGATCACGAACGTCTCAGGATGCACGCCATACGCGACGAAATTGTACAAAATGCCGGACGCATTCACCGGACTGCCGTGGGTCAGATGGCCGCCGTGCGCCAGGTTCATGCCGAGCACCGTATCCCCCGGTTTTAACGCGGCAAGATATACGGCCATGTTCGCCTGGGCTCCGGAATGCGGCTGCACGTTCACATGCTCCGCGCCAAACAGTTGTTTTGCGCGTTCGCGCGCGATATCTTCGACAATGTCCACATATTCGCAGCCGCCGTAATACCTTTTGCCCGGATAGCCTTCCGCATACTTGTTCGTCAGCACGGAACCCATCGCTTCCATCACAGCCGGGCTGACGATATTTTCCGAGGCGATCAGCTCGATGTTATCGCGCTGTCTCTGCAGTTCCTGCCTCATCGCGGCCAAAATTTCCGGATCGGATATACGCAAGTTTTCCATTCACATCACCCTCCGTATGATCAACACCATGGTTTCTAACTTCCGCCATCAACACACTGACGGCCAATCTCAACACACGATCTTCATGATTCCACCCGGGTCTTCAGCAGCGTTCTTCTACGGAATCGGCAAGCTTGTACACGGCCCGCTCGCCCCCGATCAACTTCGGTCTGGTGAACGCGGCGGTCACCCTCGCTTCGCCGACATACCGGATCGACGGCCGGAAAGGCACCGCAACCGGCTTTAGATGCATGCCGATCAGCGTTTCGCCGATATCGACGCCCGCATGCGCCCGCACCGCTTCAACCAGACAAGGCTGTCTGAACTTGCGATAGGCAAACGCGGCCATGGCGCCTCCGGCTTTCGGCACCGGCACGGCGGTAACCTCCTCGAACCGATAAGCGGCCATCGCCTCCCGCTCCATGACCAGGCTGCGATTCAGATGTTCGCAGCATTGGAAAACAGGCCAGAAACCAAACTGCCTGGAAACCGCCTCAACGCCGGCAAAGATCGCCTCCGCGATCTCGGTCGCGCCGGAAGTCCCGATGCGTTTGCCGATCACTTCGCTGGTGCTCGCGCCGATGACCAGCAGCTGACCGGGACCGATGCGGCCCGCTTCCGCGGTCTCGCGAACGATTTGCTCGACCTGTCCGGTAATGACCGATAAATCCAAATCCGACATCTGTTCACCGCCTTTTTCTCGAGAATGTCCGGCTTTTGGACCATGTCTGTCCGATTTTTATCCGTTTGAAACCGCCTTATTGGAAAGCTGCCTCACACGCCCGCGCTGTATTTCTCTTCGAGCGCTTTTACTTTGCCGATGCGATTTTTGTGGCGTTCGTCGTGCGAGAACGGCGTCGACAACCACACCTTGACGATCTCCGCCGCCAGTCCCGGCCCGATGACGCGCGCACCCATCGCCAGCACGTTCGAATCGTTGTGCTCTCTGGTCGCTTTTGCGGAAAACACGTCGTGCACGAGCGCGCAGCGAATGCCGGGAATCTTGTTGGCCGCGATGGACATGCCGATCCCCGTGCCGCAGATCAGAATCCCTCTGTCCGCTTCTCCGGACACAACTTTCAGACATACTTCCGAGGCATAGTCCGGATAATCGACCGAATCGGCGCATGTGCATCCGTAGTCCGTTACCTGGTGCCCCAGCTTTTCGATCTCGCGGATCAATTCTTCCTTCAGATGAAACCCTCCATGATCCGAACCGATAGCGATACGCATATACAATGACCTCCTCAGTATCCTTGCTGCTTATAGTATCAAGTATGCCCAGCCGGGCTGACCGGTCTTGCGGCTGACGACTGGCCGTATTCAGTCCGTTCATCGTTTTCATCGAAAAATAGGCAGAGCAACTCGCTGATTCCAGCGAAATTGCTCTGCCCAGGCGACCGGCCGTATCGCTCGATGCTCCCTTGTGGTTCATTCCACTTCGTCGCCAGTCACATCGAGCCCTTACATGTCGTTTACATCATCATACTGCATTTCACATCGGCTGTAAAGAGTCAACGCCCCATCGGAGAATGCCGACGCGCGCTCATTCGGACCGCGCACTTGAATCCTCGTCGGATACGGTATCCGATCCTGCGCTTGAATCGGGCAATCCATTCCCGTTTTGGCGGGATTCGTTCATCAGCTTTTCGATGACGCGCCGCAGTTCCCGCTCGATTTCCTCCGCGCAGGCGATGTACCGCTCCAGACTGCCGCCGAACGGGTCCGCAACATCAAAGTTCGGAACCTGCTTCTCCAACTCCCGCAGCTTCTCCCTCAGCTCTTCCGAAATCGGCTGATGAAGCGCCATGTTCAGCTCAAGCTCCGCGATCAACGCCTCGCGTTGCCTGATGAGATCGAGCGCCTGCGGATCGTCCATCACGTACTCTTTTAACGTGTGCACCTTATGCATCTCTTCCGGAAACCGTTCGATCACCAACCGCTTATGGTTCATCGTCATCGTCAGGATGAGATCGGCCCATTTGACGTCTTCGTCGCTTAACGTCCTTGCCCGGTGGTCGCCGGTGATGCCTTTTTGCTCAAGCACGGCTCTGGAGTTGGCGGAGATCGGCTCGCCGTCGACCGCCGCCACGCCCGCAGAACGCGTCTCCACCGCGAGATTGGCTTGCTCAGCCATATGTCTCAACATTGCCTCCGCCATAGGGGAACGGCAAGTATTGCCCGTACAGACGAACAAGATGCGTGTCACATTCCACTCTCCTCTCATGTATGCGACGAAATGCGGCGCTACCATAAAAACTTGATGCCGAAAGCGATCAGGATGAGTCCGCCGACGGCTCCCCCGTAATCGCCCAACATCCCGCTGAAGCGCCTGCCGATCAGCAGACCGCCGACCGACATGCATCCGCCGACAAAACCGAACAGCAGCACGGCCGCCACCATATCCGCACGAAACAATCCCAGCGAGATGCCGACGGAGAACGAATCGACGCTTACGCTCAACGCGAAAATCAAAAGTCCGGACAACGTTTGATGATCGAACGCCGGGATATGATCGCCGCGCAACGAACTGTATATCATATGGGTGCCGAGAATGATTAATAATATTCCGCCGCAAAGAATGGCGACGCTTCCCAACAACAGGCTGACATAACCTCCGGCAAACATGCCGCACAGCGGCATGAGAACATGAAACGCGCCTACGACGAAACTGATCTTCAACACATCCAACAGCCGGACACCTTTCATCCCGATTCCCAATCCTAATGAGAAGGCGTCCATCCCGAGCGCCACCGCAATGACCAGGAACGCAAGATATTGCCCCGCCTGAGCAGCCGCATCTGCCGCCATGCCTAGCATCATGGTTCTCCCATCCCCCTGTCCGCATATGTCTGTACAACCTTATGCGGACAGGTCGGGAAACATGCCCTCGAATCCGGAGGGCGGCGGGGAACCGGCGAATGGTCATCGCTCAACCCGGATTCGGAGATCGTCCTCCCGAGCGATGGCGCCGGCCGCTTGGAAGACTGTATGCGTTACTTCAATCGAACCATTGGGAACTTTACATCATATCCAGCCTTAACTTATCCCGCCACATTTTTCAGCACAGCACGTTACCCGATCCGCTCGACGCGGTACGCGGCCGCTTTCAGCAATCGGTTCATGATCGCTTCTCCGACGCCCTCTGCCGGACAGCCCTCCGCTACGATATAATCGATCGCCGCTTCATCAAAGCTGCGAAGCGCGTCATACAGTTGCTGCGCCACCGTCGACAGATCGCGCAAACTTCCGCAAACGGCAACGCGGTCGACCCCCTCGTATCGGTCCGCGTGCTCGGCGTATGTCAATACGCCGGTGCGCCGGCCCTGCCGCTTCGCCTTCGCGAGCAGCGAGGCGGCATGCGCCGCGACGTCGCGCCCGGACGCCTTCGGGCCGGCGATGATGACGCGCATCTCGCCGCGCGGGGCGTAGTGCGCGTATTTCATGCCGGGCGAACGCGGCGCGGGCCCTTCGCCGGCTTCCTCCGCCGGCAATTGGCCGGATGCTTCGGCAGCCTGTGCATCGGCGCCGCTTGCCGCGCCGCGCAGCAATTCCGGCGCCAGCGTGAGCGGCACGTCCGGCACTGCTTCCCGCAGCTGCCGCTGTGTCACGCCGCCCGGCCGCAGCAACTCAAGGCCGCGTGCGCCGACCGCGACGACGGTCGACTCGAGCCCCACGGCCGTCGGACCGCTGTCGATGATGCCGGCTATGCGTCCGGCAAGATCCTGCACGACATGCCGGGCCGTCGTCGGGCTCGGGCGTCCCGAGCGGTTGGCGCTCGGCGCGGCGATCGGGCACCGGGCCGCGCGGATCAGCGCGAGGGCCACAGGATGATCGGGCATGCGGACGGCGACCGTCGCCAGCCCGGCGGTGACGCGCGGCGAGACCGCGCCGGGGCGCAGCGGCAGCACGAGCGTCAGCGGACCCGGCCAGAAACGGGCGATCAGCCGCTCCGTCAGCTCCCGCTCTTCGCTCGACATCGACCCCGATACAAGCTCATCGAGCTGCCGCCGGTCGGCGATATGCACGATCAGCGGATTATCCGACGGTCTGCCCTTTGCCAGATAGATGCCTTCAACAGCGTCGGCGGAAGTGGCATCGGCGCCAAGGCCGTATACCGTTTCCGTCGGAAAGGCGATCTGCTCTCCCTGCCTGAGATAACTCGCCGCCAGCCTGATATCGGGATGATCCTCCGTCGCCGCGCCGCTGTCGATAGTCCATATGTGCGTCTGTTTCATGTCATCTACGTCCTTTATCCTAACACCGGTCTGATCGATTCATTCCTTATCGGAACTCAAAACATCATCGGAACCATGATCCGATTCGACGAATCAACTCCTGCAACAGATCCCACAGAAAGAACCGAACTTCCTTCTCCTGATCGCCGGGAGGCTGCGCCGCGGCTTGCGATGCTTCATCATCTTGAGCCGCATCCGACGCCGAGGCCGTGAATGCTTCCGTCTTCCCGCCGGCATACGCGACGGCCTCTCGTCCGGATACCATATCGACGAAACAGAGCGGCGGGAACAGCACGCACCACCAGTTCTGTCCTTCGGCCTTGCCGATCGAAATGCGGAGCGCTTCGTATACGCCCGCGGGATATACTTGATTGCCGTAGATTTTCGCGGGAAACTCCACCTGCCCCAGTTCCACCTTGAAATCATAGTCGAACCCGTGAGCTTTGATCGTCTCTCCGACCAACCGTTCGATCTCGGGAATATTCGCCTCGATCATCGCCCGCGCCTGTTCGATATGGAGCGGTTCGGTCACCCATTCGCTCATCTGATCGACGATGACGTCGCGAATCCGGCGCTTCAACAGCTGATCGGCGGGGGAATCAGAATTCGCGAGAATGCGCAGTCGGATCGACTGCTCCGGGATCGTCTGCCCGGCGATCACCATATCCGCCGCGCCCGCTTCCCAGGACATCAAGAGCACCGCAAATGCGAGAATCATATAAATCATAGAACGACTTGCACTGTAAGACGAACCGAAGAATAAACGGCGATAAGTGCGCAATACGAGATCATGATTCCAATATAAACCGTGATTCAACATCATGAAAGATTCCCCTTTCTCCTCACCTACAACCCAGTATGGGCAGAAAGGAGAATCTATAAACCTATCAATCTCGTCACGAACCTATAAAATCAACACCCGCGAGAAGCATTTGGAACGGAATATGCGGATTCTTGTCCCCATCGCGGCCGCAAGCGTCTCAGGTATCACAAAGATGATGATTCCGCTGACGCTCCCCGGCGATGTCGACGATCGCCGCTGACGGCGGAGTCTTCCGTCTTCCCGGCAAGTGAATACAGCCTGATCAAGCGTTATCGTGCCTTCACGCCTCGGTCCGCACCGCGACGACATGGCGCATGATGCCCGCCAGATCCGGAACGACCGATATGTCATCCCATTCCCGAACGTCCTCCAGCATCCGCATCACCGCCTCATGCTGGTCTTTGCCGACCTCCAGCGCCACGATCCGCGGCCTCGCCGACAGCCGCCGCAATTGATCGATCAGCCGATCGTAAATGCGCAGGCCGTCGGCGCCTCCGTTCAGCGCCACATACGGCTCGTATTGACGCACCTCCACCTGCAGCGTCCCGATCTCATCTTCCGCGATGTACGGCGGATTGGAAACGAGAATATCGAACGGAAACTTCCCGTCGCCCCGCTCCAACCACGGAGCAAGAAGATCGCCGCATACCCAGGCGATGCGGTCGTGAACCCCGTGCCGCCGCGCGTTCGTCTCCGCGACGCGCAGCGCTTCCTCGCTGATGTCGGAAGCCGTTATGCGCCAGGTCGGACGATGCACGGCCAGCGTAACCGCGATCGCTCCGCTTCCCGTTCCGATATCGATCACTCTCGGCGCATCGTCCGCGCCGGCATACATCTGTTCTCCCCGCCTCATGACGGCTTCCACCAGCAGTTCGGTCTCCGGCCGCGGAATGAGCACCGAGCGGTTGACGTGAAACGGCAGCCCGTAAAACTCCTGCTCCCCGATGATATATTGCAGCGGTTCGCCGCTAAGGCGGCGGTCCAGCATGCGCTCGAGCAGGATTTCCTTCTCCTCCGGATACGGCTCGTCCCAGCGCAGCAGAAATTCCGTCCGATTCCAGCCGAGCGCGTGTTGGATCAGCAGTTCAGCCTGTCTCCTCGCTTCATCGATCCCGTTGCGAGATAACAAAGAGGAAGCCTGTCTGTAGGCTTCCCGAATCGTCTTGATGCTCATAATGTTGCCCGCTCCTTTTCGAGCATCTCCGTTTGTTCGGCGATGGTAAGCGCGTTGATGAGCTCATCCAGCTCACCGTCCAGTATGCGGTCCAATTTCTGCAAAGTGAGCCCGATCCGGTGATCGGTTACCCTGCTTTGCGGGAAATTGTACGTGCGAATCCGTTCGCTGCGGTCGCCGGTTCCGACTTTCGACTTGCGCGCATCCGCATATTTCGCTTCCTCTTCCTTCCGCTTCATCTCATAGATGCGGGCGCGAAGGACGCGAAGCGCCATTTCCTTGTTGGAGTTTTGCGATTTGCCGTCCTGGCACGTCGCCACGATGCCCGTCGGAATATGCGTCACGCGCACGGCCGACTTCGTCGTATTAACCGACTGTCCGCCCGCACCGCTGGAACAAAACGTGTCCACTCGTATATCCGAGTCTTTGATCTCCACTTCGATCTCTTCCATCTCCGGCAGCACGCCGACCGTCGACGTCGACGTATGAATGCGGCCGCCGGATTCGGTGATGGGCACGCGCTGCACGCGGTGCGCCCCGCTTTCATACTTCAGCTTGCTGTAGGCGCCCTTGCCCTTCACCATGAAAATAATTTCCTTGAATCCGCCGAGATCGTTCTCGTGCGCGTCCATCACTTCGATCTTCCAACCCTGCATCTCGGCATATCTCGAATACATGCGGAACAGGTCCGCGGCGAACAGCGCCGCTTCGTCGCCCCCCGCCGCGCCGCGTATCTCAACGATGACGTTCTTGTCATCGTTCGGATCTTTCGGCAGGAGCACGACCCTGATCTTCTCCTCGAGCTGGCGGGACCGCTCCGTCAGATCGGCGATTTCCATCTTCACCAGTTCGCACATCTCATCGTCCAGCTTCTCCTGCTGCATTTCTTTCGCCGCTTTCAACTGTTCCTGCACTTGCTTGTACTCCATATACAGATCATAGGCTTCCTGCAACTCCGCCTGCTCTTTCGAATACTCCCTCAGCCGCTTGCTGTCATTGGCGACGTCGGGATCGCACAACAGTTCGCTGAGCTTCTCATATCGGTCTACAAGTGCCTGCAGTTTATTTAACATCTTTGGTCACCTCTGCTTTGTTCGATGATGTTAATCGTTTCACTCCAGGACCAATAGACTGACACTACACATTGAAGCGGAAATGCATGATATCTCCGTCCTGCACGACATAGTCTTTGCCCTCAAGCCGCAGCAGTCCCGCTTCCCGCACAGCGTTCATCGAGCCATGAGCGATCAGATCTTCGTAAGACACAACCTCCGCGCGGATGAAGCCTCTTTCAAAGTCCGAATGGATCACGCCGGCAGCCTGAGGAGCTTTCGTATTCACGCGGATCGTCCACGCGCGCACCTCCTGCTCGCCTGCCGTGAAATACGTTTGCAATCCGAGCAGCTTATACGCGCTGCGGATGAGACGGTTAAGGCCGGGCTCGCTCAATCCGAGCTCCGCCAGAAACATTTCCTTGTCCTCGCCTTCCAGTTCGGCGATCTCCGCTTCCAGCTTCGCGCTGATCACCACAACCTCGGCATTTTCTTTTGCGGCGTGCTCCTGCACGATCTTCACATACGGGTTGCCGTCGTAGTTCGCCGCCTCGGCTTCGCTCACGTTGGCCGCGTAAAGCACCGGCTTCATCGTGAGCAGGTGCAGATCCCGCAGCAGCAAGCGCTCGTCCTCGGACAGTTCGACGGTGCGCGCCGCGCGATCGTTGTAAAGCGCATCGCGGATGCGTTCGAGAGCCGCCAACTCCACCTCGTACTGCTTGTTGCCGCTTTTCAGATTTTTGCGGGTGCGCTCGATGCGCCGGTCGACGGTTTCCACATCCGCCAGGATGAGCTCGAGATTGATCGTCTCAATATCCCTCAGCGGATCGACGCTGCCGGATACGTGCGTGATATTCTCATCGTCAAAACAGCGGACGACGTGCACGATCGCGTCAACTTCGCGGATATGGGAAAGAAACTTGTTGCCGAGCCCCTCGCCTTTGCTCGCTCCTTTCACAAGCCCCGCAATATCCACGAATTCAAAAGCGGTCGGCACGATGCGGCGAGGCTTGACGATCTCGGCGATCTTCGTCAACCGTTCATCCGGAACCTCCACCACGCCGACGTTCGGATCGATCGTACAGAACGGATAATTGGCCGACTCGGCGCCAGCCTGTGTAATTGCGTTAAACAAAGTGGACTTTCCGACATTCGGCAGTCCGACAATACCTGCTTGCAAAGCCATATTCGTGTGCGCTCCTTAATTATGCTGTATAGTCTCGTCCATTGAATGTTGCTTTATTTCATCATTTCATCGATGCTTCTGCGTCTGTTTCTGTGTTTATTCTTTATTTCTATGTCTGACGTTGTCTTTGATTTTGTGCTTATCCCTGCATTGGGCTCTGAGACTGATTCATTTTTACCTGCGTCCTCCGCCGTTCATTTCATTCGGAGGTTGGTTACCGTTTTTGCACTGCCGGCTCTCATTTCATTTTGCTGCTTATCCTGTTTCAGCTGTGTCGCCCTCGTACTTTCGTCCTACGAAACAGAAGCATAACTCATCATATCCCGACCACGCGGTCAGGAAAAATCGCCATTCTTCATTATATAGCATCACACCAATCATGTCATCTATATGCGGCTTTACGCTTCCGGTCCCTTATCCTCACCATCCGCATGACGGTGTCCATCGGCTTGCATTCCGAGGCGCACTGATCCTACAATAGAGAAAATATGCCGGAAAACACACGAACCGATACGTGCAAAAACGCGGCAGACAACAAAATGCGACGTTTCGTGATGAGGTTATCTCAACCGAACATCGTGTAAAGGGAAACGGTTTGGAGGAAAAGGCATGACAGATCATCGCATATGGATGGAAGAGGCGATCGCGGAAGCGAAGAAAGCCGAGGCGATACGGGAAGTGCCGATCGGTGCGGTCATCGTGCGCAACGGAACGATCATCGGCCGCGGTTACAACACGCGTGAAACATCTCTGGATCCGACCAATCATGCGGAGATGATCGCCATTCGCCAGGCGAGTCAAGCGATCGGAGCATGGCGCCTTCTGGATTGCGCGTTATATGTGACGCTCGAGCCCTGCCCGATGTGCGCCGGAGCGATCCTTCAGGCACGAATCCCGCTTGTTGTGTACGGCACTCCGGACCCGAAAGCGGGATGCGCGGGCACGCTGTTCAATCTGTTGAACGATCCCCGCTTTAATCACAGAACCGAGATCATTTCCGGAGTGGAACAGGACCGCTGCGCCGCGCTGTTGACCAATTTCTTCCGCAATCTGCGAGAGATGAAGAAGCAGGATGCATCCTCGTGCAGTCAAACTTGAGATGAGAAAAAAGCCCTTGCGGGCTTTTTATGCTTCTTCCAACCGGTTGTGCGTTTCTTTTAGGTTACGGTTTTCTTTATGTTGAACCGCCATATTTGCGTTCATTCCACGAATTGAGCCTCATCGCCGAATTCATGCTCACTCCGCCAGATCGATCACTTTCTTGTGATCCGACGTGAACAATTCAACGGCCGGATTAAAGTAAACATGCGAAAGTTCGGGAACAAACACGCCGTGTTCGAGATCCCATATGCCGGCATCGCGCGCCGTATCCTGGATCACCCATTGTCCGTCAAGATAGACTTCATTCCACGTATGATCGACCCATGTGTCGCCGATCAGCACCTCGCCGCTCACGATCTTGGCCGGGATTCCCGCCGCGCGATGGAGTGCCGCATTCAGTCTCGCGAATCCCTTGCCGCTCGTCACGCGATCCGTCAACACCGCGACCGCCGTCTCGTCCTGTTCTTCATCGGCCAGATATTTCGCCGCATCCAGCGCGATGTGCGTCGCCACCCAATCATGAATCGCCAGCGATCTGTCCTTATCGGAAGACAGTCCCTCCGTTATCCGCGATACGAGTTCGATGATCGACCGCTCGCCGCTTTGCACGGTTTCGCTTGGGATCAGATAGCGGTTTCGGGTATCCAGATTGTCTGCATAAAACGTTTCCGACGTAACATATCCGGTATTATACGGTCCATCCTGACCGAACTCGATCTTGATCAGATATTGTCCTTCCCCAAGATTCAGATGCAGCGGCTGATTGACCTTCCCATCGACAACCGGCACGAAAGCGTGGCGAATCAGCGAATTCGTCATGTTGGCGTACTGAATCCACATCCACTGCATGTCGGGAGACACGATCCCGCGCACGTGAAGAAGGCTGTTGTCGGTCTGCTCCTTATCCAGCTCGATCCCCGCGTTGCCTTCGTGGGTGAACGTTGTCGACTTGATCTGCTGGTTGCCTCCGTACCATTCGAACAGCTTCACATCGTAAACGCCGGGACCGAAGGCCAGATACACTTCCTCTTCGTATATGCCCTGCGAATCGATATCTTGCAAATTGATCTTCATGTGCGCTTCCCGATCCAGCTTCGTAATTTTCAACACGGCCTGTTCGGTTTCAGGCGATAACCGCATCATCACTTTGTACCGGTGCTGGTCTTCGTTCAGCGGCACGACGATCAGATCGGTATTTTCGGGATAGACGACCTTGATCGTGTCCGCAAGGCGGAAAGCGCCGTAACGATCCGTGCCGTTGGACGTGAAAATCCGCATCGTGTACATGCCTTTGCCGTAAGGCAGCGGAACGAGTGCATCGATCTGTCCATCCATCGGCTCCAGATATATTTTCCTCGTCTCGCTCGGCACGTCGATATTCATGATGTCCAAACGCACCATTCGTACGCGTTCATTCACCGTTCCGTTCAGCTGCACATACCCGTTTAACGAGATGGTCGAGGCGACGGAAAACCCTTCCGTATCCGCGAATCCGCTTTTAATATAGACAGAGGATGCGGATTCATCCCACACGACCTCATACCCGGCTTCTTCACTGACAAAACGAAGAGGAATCATCGTTCTTCCGTTCACCACGCGCGTATGTACAGGCAATGTCTTCACTTCGCCATTTACGATCGCGACAGCCTGGCCGATCGGAAACGCGATATGTTGCTCATGATTGAATCCGTAGGCGGTATTGGTTCTTGCATCCCATTCGACCTGATACCCCAACAATTCAAAAATGGAGCGAAACTCGACGAGCAGATGATTGCGGTCGGCAATCGGCGGTGTGTCAAATTGGACGAGCTCATCATCCACATAAACCGAATAAGGGGAGCCCGAATCTTGCGCCGATACCGACGTCGGCATCAGCAACAAAACGGCTAATATGACTATGGCGCCCGCCAATTTTCGCGAAAATTGGTTCTCCATAAAGAAAAAACCACCTTAACGCAGTCTAATCATTGCTTTGTACATCATTATACTCCAAAAAGATGTCGAGTGTTGCGATAATTTTGGCGGTGATGACAGGAAAAACTTTCACGCCTGCACCGAACCTTCTCTCAAACCGCGCAACCATGCGGTTGCCGAGCAATCAGACGTTCGTGCGGGACGTTGTTCCGGCAAAAACCTATTGGTGATGAGCCGATTTTTTTGTTATAATATATGTTGCATGCGCCCGTAGCTCAGCAGGATAGAGCGACAGTTTCCTAAACTGTGCGTCGTGGGTTCGAGTCCCACCGTGGCGCGCCAGTTACATAAACCCATGTCCCGCAAGGGTTTGCGGGTTTGAGGATCCGGGACTGTGCACTCGAAAGGCGCACAGTCTTGGCCTTTCAAAACCGTGAACTGTCGGTCTTGACTCGGATTGTTGGCCTGAACAAGCAATGAGACCGATTGCGCCCTCCTGCAGATCAAAATCTGGCAGGAGGGTTTTATTGTGTCCAGCGATCCGCGTAAAGGACGAAGAATTGTGAAAGGTAAAACGAGGGATCTTATTGCTGTTCCCATCGAAAATTCGGTCCCATTGGATCATGCTTTTCAAACCTTTTACGCCTCCAAGAAAGCAGAGGGGATGAGGGAAAGAACGCTGGAAGAATATGTGGTCAACTGGCGGTATTTTCGGGAGTGGCTTGAGCAATACGATCCGGAAATCCGGTTCATTCAGCAAATCGGATCGGAGCATATCCGATGCTATGTCCATTACATGACACACAAACCGAAATATTCGGAAGTTCCCTGCCGGATGCAGACCGAAGAAACTTTATCCCCCTATACCGTGGCATTCCGATTGCGCATTCTTCGTACCATGTTCAATTTCCTGCATCGGGAAAACATCATCGGGGAGAATCCGATCAGCAACATCAAACAGCCCCGTTTTGATCACAAGGAGAAAGACACGCTGACGGAGGAGCAGTTGGAGAGATTGCTTGCCGCTCCAGACACCTCGACCTATGCGGGATTTCGGGATCGAACCCTGATGATGCTCCTTGCCGACGGCGGTTTCCGCATTCACGAAGCGCTTCGATTAAAAGCGGAGAACATCGATTTCCAATCCAGATGTATTCATTTGCCGGCCTGGATGAACAAAAACCGCAAACCCCGCATGGTTCCGATCTCCATGAATGTGCTGCGCGAGGTCTTGCGGCTGATCGACGAGAACCAACGGTATTTCAATTCCGATTACGTGTTCCTTTCCAATTACGGAGAGCCGTTGAAAGCCGATCATTTCCGAAAACGGCTCAAACTGTATGCCAAAGCGGCAGGCATTCCAAGCAAAGAGGTTTCCCCTCACCGCTTTCGCAGTTTCTTCTGCCGGCAATTTCTGGTTAACGGGGGAGATCTGTTTACCTTGCAACGGATCGTGGCTCACGCGAGCATCGAGACAACCCGACGGTATGTCAACATGAACGATGAAATCATTCGCCGGCAGCATGAGCATTATTCGCCGATTGCCCGAATGGGATTGAGCCGCATCAACAAGCGGCGCCTGTAAACAGTATAAAGCGTGTGATCCAATAAAGGGGAAGGATGTCGAATCCGTTCCCTTTTTTCAATCCTCGTAGGGATCCTTTATTACCGGACCCGCATACACAAAAACATCTTCCGGCTTCATGACCTGCTTCCAGGCACAATCCCGGCACATGACAACCGGAACGGAGCCTTCCGGCATCCGGTCGAGAACAACCTTTCCGGCATCCGGCTCCACAATATCGCCTTCTTTCGTCGCGGCGCCAAGGAGCAGTTCCCCCGCGCAGACCGGGCAGTATACATACTCCTCGGATCCCGTCTCCTCATGGATTCGCACTGCGTTCATTCGTTCCCTCTCCTTTGTCATCGGATGATCAGGTTGGATCTAACACCAGCGTAGAACGTCCATGACGGAAATTTCAAGTAAAATGCGGAAGGCAGTAAAAAAATACGCCGGCAGCCGTATTTTCGCATCTTCATGCGAATAAACCGGCTGCCGCAAACCGGGCGAGGAAAGGCAGCGCAAGGCATGGGACCTGCCTGTCTTCTGCGCCTGTCACCTTCGCTTGTACGCTATTCATCAAACACCAAAGGAGCCGCGCTTCGCATCTCCGACTTAAACCTCATCCAACGTTTTGCCCGTTCCATATCTTCGGGAGTCAGACATTCCTGGCAGTAACGATTGAACGCCGTCGTCAGGATGACGGATTTGGCCTTTTCATACCGATTAGCCAGATAGTCGAGGATGACGCTTTCCTGCTCGTTCAGGTAAACGGCCACCTTCGCGTTCCGGCCTTCACCGTTCTTTTTCTCGCGCCGAACCGTCAAGTCAAAATGTTGCAGATTGCGGCTTGCCTTCCGCGCAGCCCTCCGTTTAGCAAGACAGGGGTTTCATACCGATGGGCGGGCAACATCCCGGAAGTTTTCGGCTACGACTTGCCCGTGCGCATTCACCTCGCGCCGGGGTTTGGTTTCCCCGCAATCCGTGCACGTGAAGCATTCATTATGCTCCGGATGATGGTACTGCATCTTCAACGGCATCAGAAATCTTCCTTTCCATTTTTTTGAATCGGAGCCGACCCGGCTCCATAAGTCTGGCAGCCCGGACTAGGCGGAAAGGACACGGGAAGCAAGGCGAGCCGCCTCCGCATCAAGCAGGAGCAAGATCGACCGGAGTTCGTCGCCTGCTTCATCCGGACTTGCGGACAGCAGTACGGAAAACTCAAGCGTGCACACCGCCTCGTTTTCGCAAAACGCTTCAAGATGAACGTTTGAACAATGCCGAATGACCTCTCGCTTCGCCCGCAAAAGCGCGGTGCGGGAGTCGGACGGTTCGGCGCTTTCCTTGACCAGAGCCGCGAAACGGGAGCAGCCGAGTTGAATGATTTCGATCCGGGACGTGGCGTTTTCATACGTGTCATCAGCAGAAACGGTGTAGTTAGCGGAGTCAGAAAGATGCATGGATACCCTCCTGCAAAATACTCAAAAATCGGCTGCAACAACGTTGAGCCATAAGCAGTCGGGCTTTCACAACCAGAATGGAAATGAAAAGTTGAGGATAACAAAAGCGCGGGATGAATGGTTCAGGGGAATTTCTGACTTTATTTTATCCCAAGCCAAGCGAAACTTTCAAAGATTTGGAGACATAAAGAGCAAATTTTTTCCGGATACCTGGCACCGCGGTCTGTTCCTTTCTCCGCCCCCCGTTCCCGGGCACCGTGAAGCGTAAATCCTCAATCTGTTCTCGTGAAATATGCACTTCTTGGCGTGCACGCTGAACGGCGTTTGGGTGACCAATGGAAATGGTTCGATGTTGTCGCAGAAGCCTTTTTGTATATCTTTTGGCTGTCGTTTCGGGGGATCCGTTCACTGTTCGATTTATCCGGCCTGCCATATTTGCGCGATTTTGAAAACGTCCGCCCCTCTTCTTCGAATCCGCCCGCACACCAAGAAATTCCTTCTCCGAACAAGAAAATCGCTTGTAACGGACTGTAATCGTTGAAAGTCGCCCAAAGCCACAGTTTTCCCGAAAAAAGAAAGTAACCGTCCCCCCTGCCAAGGTTGACGGTCACTTTCTTCTTCGGATTCATCCGGAGGAATGATGGACACTTTCCAAGATTATCTTACCCATTTTTGACATTTAGCACAAGAGCCTTGAAAACTCCATTCTTATCGGTTGAAGGATTGGAATAGTCCCTCCACTGCAACGTATAAGCGTCACGAAGATGAATGGGCTTCTCCCTGCCGTCAACCGTTCCTTCTCCCGCTTTCTCCGACCACTTCAGCGTTCCGGAGACGATTCGACCATCAAAGAGCATGAAATCCTCGCTGACGTTTTGAGATCTCGTTGGCTTGTCCCAGTACCGATGGTCATTTGTGATCATGACGGCATATCCCCGGGTTCCCGGCAGGCTCGAGACGACTTGTTCCAACTTCTCGACATCGCGCCAGTAATCATAGCGCGCCTGGTCTTCGGCCGCCTGATCCTTCAACTCGAACGTTTCACCGTTCACGGTGCACGTCAGCCGCGAGGTTTTGTAGCGCACTTCAATGGCTATGTCCGCACTTCCTGCCCGTTCTGCCCAAATGTCCACCTTTAGACCGCGGCCAATTTCCCGGTTAATTGTGACGTTCCACCCCTGGTCCGACAGAACCCCGGCCATCGCATCCCTTAGATCGATCTGGGAGCGGAATACCGGGCGATGCTTGGCTAATTGGGAAAGTGCCCCGCCAATATTATTCGAATCATTCAGGCCTTTGCGATTGTCCGACAGACTGTCAGCGATGCTCCCGGCAGGCTCAACCTCGTGATCCAGGCTTGCCGCTGAAACGGAACCCATATCCGGGACGCGATCGGCTCGAGCAAGCGGCTTTACCGGGACGACCATCATCTGAAACTCCCCAAGCGGTGCCTCTATCCTGCTGTATGGCACCCAATCCACTTGATAATAACCGATGAGCCGGATCGGTTCCTCGCGCCCTTTTGTCGTGCCTGGCCCGGCTGCCTCGCTCCACTTGAGTTCGCCATTGAGAATGCGTCCCTGCGTTAGCCGGAACTGCCGATCAATCGTTTCTTTCCCTTCCTCACTGCTTCTGAAATAATGTGGATCGTTGGTGAGGAAGACCATGTATCCTTCATGAAACTGCTCCCCGTCGACGATCCGCTCCAACCGCTCGATGTCTTTCAGCACATCGTACTTCCCGCAATCTTGCGCCCCCTGGTCGGCCAGCCGGAACGTCTCACCGTTCACCGTGGCATCCAACTTGCGGGTCTTGTATTTGAGTTCGATGGCCGTCCGTTTGTTGTCCGATTCAACTACGATATCCAAATACATCCGAGTGGAACTCGGCCGATGCTCCAGGCGAATTTTCGCCCCCGGATCCTGCAGATGCAATTGCCAGGCCAGTGCATGCTGAAAGTCGGCTTCACTGGAGAATATCGGTCTCTCCCTTGCCAAATCAGTGAGTGTTAGAAAAATATCCATACGCCCATTCCTTCCCGAATCCATCATCTATTGAATGATTTCGGCGGGGCGTGCCGTTTTCCTGTCATTGAAACCGGGAATGTTTCATTCCCATATTTGATGGTGATGTTTGATATCAAAAGTTAACTGCAAAGTGCCATATTGATATCAACCACTCATAGGAGCCATTGATATCAACCACTGCAGGGATGAATTAATATCAAATATGAGTATCAAAAGGTACCGGCATCGGACGATCCAACTCAAAAAAGACACCGGCATCAGCGCCGCCGATAGGGTATTCCCGGCCTTTCCCACGCTTCCAGAAGTTTTCGAACTTGACCCATATCGTCCAACTCTATATATTGTTCTTGCTCAAGAAGTTTCAGTCCGGCTATTACGTCGTCTTTTGCCCTGCCGGATTTGATCTGAAGTTCCCTCAGCGTCGGGAAACGATTGCGTCCTACGCTGTAGTTGGCGATGATCCGCAGCAATTTGCGGTCGCGGTCCGAGAGCATCATATCACTCCGCGTAAAAAACGAACATACATTCTCACACCAAAACTCTAGCATGAAATTAACGTAAAATTCAACATATGACGACGGAAAGGGGAGCGTCGGATGAAATGCATTCATTGCGGAGCCGAATGCATGGCGCAAAGAGGAAACCTGGGGTGGACGAGCGATGACGGAATCCGGGTGACGATTTCGGGCACTAGTTTCCATTCCTGCCCGACATGCGACGCGGCCATCCTCCCGCCGAGGTTAAATGCATGGCTGGCAAGAGCGCTGGAAGAGAAAAGAGAAATCGGGGGCAGTCCTTACCTGTTCCTGAACGCGGCCGCTTTCGCCCACTCGTAAATTACAGCCCGGGCTAGAAGGCTCGGGCTGTAATTTGAAACGATACGGCTTCACTAATCGTATCAATGTTGATCGTGGACATCTTGTGTTTCAATTCGATCACGATTTGTATCCGAATCATTTTGTGTTTTATCGCTGTCTAATGAAGCAGTTTGATACATGAGACGAAAAATCTCCTTTTTTCGTTCCCAACTTCTAGGGTCGCGGGCGGACAATTGTTTCAAAATCTTTTTCCTATCAATATTCATGTCCTCACTCCGTCCTGTACAGGTTAATCGCAAGAAATCTTGCCCTTGCAAGAATCACGCTGACTCTATCATGATGGATGACTTCGACATTCGGAGAAGATCGATCTATCAATTCGTAGACGGTATGAGGAACGTGCGATGCACAAACCAAAATCGCCTCGGCCCGCGCAACAGCATGTGGCAACAACTTCAGATCTTCTTCATATGGATTATGGGTTTCTGCAACGGCTCCTGCCGCTTCTAGTGCGTCACGGTAGGCTGCCAAATTCCTGGAGCCGACAACAAGCACCTTCAACCCGCCAAGGGAGAAAGGGACGTCCCTTTTGATGTTTCTGGTCTTTTCTTTTTTTGTTTTGAGACTGCCTTCATCAACTGTTCCCTTATCGCTTTCAAATATCTCAACAATTTGGGCGGCGCCTTTTTCGTCAATGACAGCCGCCGCCGGGGCATCTTCGACGAGGGGCAGTTGGGTGGCGGAAATGGGATATGTGGCGTCATGCAGCCCCATCAGCACAAACTGGTCATCCTGCCGTTTCAAAATCCCGATTACGCGGGTGTTTTCGGGGATGCGGTGCTTCTTTTTTCGGTTCGGGCGCTTCATCGCTTTCACCCTTGCCAGAAGCGAGTACAGCCCGTCGTATTGCGATACTGTTTCCTTCGTGAGACGACTTTCCAGGACGCGGATCAGCATCTCAATGTCCTCGGCTTCTTCAAGCAGTTGCAGGCGAGCCTCCAACTCTTCCGCTTTTCCCTTGAAAGCGCTTATTTCGCGGCGGAGATTGTCGTTCACATTCGACAGACGGCTTATCTGCCCCTTGAGTGAACGTATTTGCACGGTGTTCTCGATTTCAAGCCGGCGCTTCATCGATTGGTTTTCCTGCTGAATCCGGCTCAATTGTTGGCGAAGTTCCGAGTTGGTATTGATGAGCCGGCGGTTTTCATTTTTTAGGATGTCAATCTCTTCTAGCAGTACCGACTCCGATAGCGCGGCCAGTTGCTCATCCTTGGCTTGCAACATCGCAGAAAGGCTTGCCACCTCACCCTGCAAGCGCTTTCCGGCGCCCCATTCTCCTTCTAACGCCTGCTGCAACTCGTATCTTTCCCGTCTTAGGGAGGCTATTTCCTTCTTCTGTGCATTCGCTTCCTTAGCCGCAACTTCGCACTTTTGCCTGGCTTGCTTCAACTGCCGCTCAAGTTCCGTAACTCGCTTTTTCAGGGACTTCAGTGCATGTTCATTCTCTTTGCTCTCTGGGGGAAGATCAACCGGCTCTGCCGCAGCGGGGGCTTGTCCTGATGCGGCCGAAGTATTGGCTGCGTGCCGAAAATGTGCAAGAAGCGCGTCTTTTTTCTCTCGGGAGGCTTTTTGCCGCTCGTTTAATGCTCGTCCAATCTTTCTATTCATCTTGGACTGCTCCCCCATACGAATGATCTGTCCTATCTCTGTTTAAGGTACTGAAAGCAGCCAAATTTGTAAAATAGGCGCCCTTTGAATAACGTCATTCCTTTGGAACTTCGGAATATCGGAAACTACCCCCAAAAAAGTGTCAGAGAAAGTTCACATTTGGTCAATTTCGAAAATCGGTCGGCTGCGCAGGCCCCCGAGCGCCCCCCAAAAAAGAGAAAAAATTCCCGGAAATACTGATTTCCCAAATGCAGCATTGGGTAATTGCCGAAATATTTATAGCCCCGATTATCTTAATAACCGGGGCTTACTGGTTTATGCGGTCAACGAAATATTCGACAAGGACCAAATACGGTTTGCTTTCTTCCAAAAACGCCGGCCTCCGAGAACTTCCACCAAATCCTTCTTCGTGCTGCATACCAAAAGAAGCAATTTCTCTACCATGAGGGGATCATGAAACGTTTCTGAACCGATGATGATCGTTTCTTCTTCATCGTTATAGGAGGTAATATCAAGCGTTAACCGAAACAGTCCGGGAGCGGGATCAATTTTCCTTACCAAATCAAGGCGCTCCGGTTTCCGTAACACCTCAAGCAACCCTAGAGAGACGAGGGTGTTCCGACTTTTGATCACCGTCTTAGGGGACATTTCAAGCATCTTCGTCAGGTAGGTCGTTGCGACTTCAAATGGTTCCAATACATTTTTCGACTGTTTAATGGCCGCGTAGCATTGAAGAGCAATGAAGACTTTAACCAACGGAAGTTGAAGAGAGCGGTCAGGGATCTTGATCATCCAAAGAAATTTACGAAACTTTTCTTTGGAGATTCTCACTTCGGTAGTTTTTAACTTCATCGGATTTGCATTTTCGACAACACGATCAACTTCGGCATAGTGTTCAATCAGGGATGCATCAAATTCATCACCTTGATTCCGGTAAAGCCGCTCACTCCAAACATATAGTTTTTCTCGCAATGCATCCCCGAAATAGCCACGGCCTTTTAAAAAAGCAGCAAGGCGAAGTAAAGTGAAGTGCCTCGGAACTCCAGGAAAGAGATGGCCTTGAAGGACATATTCTACTACTCCCCAAAAATCAATTTCATGATCTGGAGCCGCCGACTGGGCGTGTTCGATTCCATCCTTTTTCTCTGAAGAGGAATCGGACTTCTTCTTATCCTTTTTCGATTGTTTTTCCCGTTGTTTAAGAAGTTCACGTTCCATCTTTTTTTGTTCTATCTCTGCCCGCAACTTCTCCCGTTCAAGTTCCTGTTCACGTTCTACTTCATGGTGGATGGCCAAAATCGGTTCATCGGGAACGTCATGCGGGATAGAGATGTAGTATTCATACGGACTCTCCACAGGCTTAAGCAACCCATTCTCAATGACCAAATGCGAACAGAAATTGCCGGTCTTGCCGTGTACCCCGCAAGGAAGTTTTGCTGCCCATCCCCCCCAGGGCCGAAATTCAATTTGCTTGATTTTGGGTTTAACCTCACCGCTATATATTTTATGCAGTTGATATTTGTCAAAAATGTAATCGGCGAAATTTTCAAGTGCAACAAGTGGCACAGGTTTTTGAAGATAGGCTTCAACATGAAAGCCCTTTTTGCCGCTTGTTGAAATGTGAGTTCGAATACCATAGGTTAGTAGAATATCGTGGATTTTGATTGCAACCTGCTCGGAAAGAAGGGGATCCTTAATATCAACGTCAAAAAAGAACCAATTGGACTGACCAGTTTCTTTCGATTGATTGTACTCCAAGACATGAATTGCTACTGCATATTTTCCAAGAAAGTGACACTGAAACGTATCATCGGTGACGATTTGCTTGAAAGGTCGTTTTTCAAAAGTTTTTCTCGTAGGGGTTGTCCCGTAAACTCCGGCCAGATTCCCCCGAGTCCGAAATTTGGCATATCGGCCGATTGCATGAGTCAGTTTTTGTGCGCGTTCAACGAGTCGGTTTAAAATCTCTTTGTTTTTAAGCAAATGAAGCGGCGGTTGTGTGAGTTCGGGGTAGCGTTCAATGAACGGAACTACTGATTTCTTCATTAAGCGATGTCCTCCTTATTCAAATCGGCCCACATCGGGCCATAAGGAGAGCAAGTAAACTTTCTGCAGAGGTACATCGCAAAGACCAAATATCGTGTATTCAAATGGGAAATCAGTATTTCCGGAAGAAAGAAGGCTTGAAGGGGGGGCTGGGGGGAGAAAACTCTCTTTTGCTTTTTTCTGAATGCCGAGACCGCTGGGAGAGCGGTCTTCGGCAAGGGAAAGCATTGAAACTACACCTTCATTCCCAACTTCCTGTATACCCTTTTACTCTCTTTCAACTGAAACTCGGTGAAAACGGTATCACGAACGCTGCCTTGGCAGCGGGCGCGATTCCGGTGCAGCCGGAACCGCGCTCAAACCCCATGCCTGAAGGTAGGGGTCTTTCGCGACAACCTGCGGTTGCGCTCGCGGACGCGGTTTGATAGTAGACCCTTGCTTTGCGAAGCAAAGTTCCGGCTTAACCCCAGCGTAAAAACGTGGGGTTTGCAGCCGAAAGGTCTATCATCGACGTAATCAAACACAACGGCTTCCGTTTTTCCTGAACTGACTCGCATGATCCGGCCGACCAACCGCTCGACGTCAGCGGCGGCCCGTTTCGGCGTCGTCAGGTAAAGCCGGCTCATGAAAGGGAAATCATGCCCTTCTGTGATACACTTTGTCGCAAAAAGCAAATCGATCTCCCTGCTCCGAGTCCTTTCAAGCAGCCCGTCGCGTTCCCGCTTGCTCATGCCGCGCCAATTCGCTTGTTCGGCAAGAGGCGATGTACTTCTTCGGCCAATTGCTCCAGGTACTCCTCGCGATCGGAGAAAACAATGCCATATTTGTCTTTCAATGTTCTGGCGATATGCCGCGCGATAAACGTCATGCGCCACGGATCGGAAACAAGCAATTTCATCAATCGGGTAAAGTCAGACGCGTTGCTTCGATGGGGAGTTTTGACGATTTCGAGGGGGGGAAAACTGTAGGAGTCTTATCTCGCGTTACCGTATGGGGCCGCCGCTTGCTATGATGACAGCGGTTAAGCCATCTAGTCTGAAGGGTGCCGCCGTGCAGTAATACCATCAGCGGCAAGGCAGAGCATTCATAGTTCGGTAAAACTTCGAAGCCGCGACACGGTGGCCCTCATCAACGATCACGGCACCGAACTGCAGACCGATCTCCGCCAAATCTTTGCGGTAAAGTGATTGAAACGTCGCAAACGAGAGGTGCAATCTTAAACGTGCCGTCGGCGATTTTCCTAAACTCCTTATTCAGGATGCCAAGCACCCAAGTTGCGTCTTTCAGGGAGTTTTTCGGCACGATCCAAAGCGTCGGCTGCCCGAGCCGAGCCAAGCGAAAGCATCGTCACCTTTTTACCGGTGCCGGACGAGGCCACAAGCCCGCCCTGCGTGACAGCAGACAGCCGTTCTACTGCTTCAGCCTGGTAATCCCGAAGTTGTATCTGGGGATACCAATTGACAGGCTCGCAAACCTGCGAATTGTCCTGAATTTTAAGCGAAATGCTTGCGAGGTATTGTTTCAACTGTTCCAGATAGCCGCGGGGAAGAAACAGATTGCCGTTCTCTTCGCGGAAATACTTGAGTTTGGGGACAAAGCCAAATGTCCACTGCCGAGCCTTTCAGCGGTCCAGAATTTGGGGTTTTCAAGCGTAAGGTCGTTTCGAATTACATATTGCGGGGAAGTGCCTTCACGGGGAGGGCGATCTCATTGCCGTACTCTTCGGGTTTGTCCTCCTTTCTTAGGGAATACAGTGGTCATTACTCTATTCATTGAACATCTCTCCTTCCTTTTCTTGCGTAGCCGGCATGTAGGCCATGCCATAAAGGGGCGGAAGGAGTTTTGCAGGTGACTCTAAATTTATTTTAATACACCGGTCTTCTCCATTTCCAGGAATTAAGCAACCTTTTTAAAAAATCTCCGAATCGGAGCGCTATGCGTATACCCGTGTATACTCGTATACCAAATGTATACGCGCGGGAGGGGCCATTTTCTAGCCCCTAAACCTCCGTAACTCTCCTGACCTCCTTAATTCCTTCGATGGCACTATCTGATCCCTTACCGTATCTTCGATCCGCGCAGTCGGGCGTCGTACGAAAGGAAGACACACAACTCCTACGCCGAAATAGAACGATTGCCCAGCAACGTTCGTAATCGTATACTGCGGTATATCGGTAATACATGGCGCTGACGCTTGTCCACGGATAATCGCCGTGTTAAATTCATTCCGAGGGATGGTCATTGGGACACATCCCACTCGTGTAGCACGCTCTCGGGCAGGGGATGATCCCAAGCCGGTATTTTTTCATTCGCGGCGGGAAAATGTCCGTGCCGAAGCCAAAGGGCCACTGTCTGCGGCCCTTTGGTGTTCTATAACGCTTGACGGGAAGAAGGGAATACCCCTATTCATCAACCCGTTTTATTTCTTTGGCTCTGTTAAAGTTTACTGTTGATTTTACTAACAAATATACAGCCATCATATAAAATGGCTGTTTCACAATTATTCAAACCGTTAGCAAAACAAGGTTGGAATCCTACTTTCTAAATTTATTTGGATTCTCAATTCTCGTCGAAATAACCTCTCCACAATTCAAGCAGAAAGTATAAATCTTGTTTGAACCTATTGAAAACTTCTTATCTAACGATTTTATTGGCATGAAGTCAGTACCTTCAGCAAATTCAACACCGTTACATTTAGGACATTTATTCTCTTTCAATTGCACCACCTCCTTATATTTGCAAGTAATTGAATGCTTCACTAATGACCCTGCTATCCAGCATTTGTTAGTGTAAAATTTCCGTGGGCGTAGGAATCGGAAAAAAGAACCTAGAAAAAGAGCTTCTCCCTTGGTAAAGTGAAGTTTGCTAACAAACACGCCAAGAGGAGGAAGCTCTTATGAAACAATTTATCACAACGATGCCCACGATGAAAGAGATCGAACAATGGATTTTTCGAAAATTACAGGAAGAGTTCGCCAAAGCGATGAAGCGGGT